>Ga0209336_10000166_pt1 | contig 33283 bp, 40 predicted proteins | sample LinPmetageLP32_FD_184042 | JGI IMG/M metagenome (GOLD analysis project Ga0209336, IMG submission 184042) | Marine viral communities from the Pacific Ocean - LP-32 (SPAdes) (version 2) | ecosystem: Environmental > Aquatic > Marine > Oceanic | place: Pacific Ocean | collected 2009-08-23
AACTTAGAGGAGAACTACAAATGAAGTACGCAGAAAAAACAGTAGTAGAAGCAATGGATAATTTAGGATTTGAGACCACTCAAAAATTAACCTTTGCAGAATTTAGAGCTTATTTTTATAAGTCTTTGCTTTGGGAACAATCCAAAATTAACGACCAAAAAGAGGGGGCGTAATCATGAGTATCATTAACAAAGCTAACACCAAGAAGGAGCTCTTACGACTAAGCGAACATCATCGTAATGGTAAGTTCACAAGAGTGTCAGGTAAGCTCTTAGACCATATCGAGATGCAACAGAAACAACTGCTCATTGATATCGTTAGGAGGCATCCGAGCTTAGGACAGACCTTAACAATATAGTTGCTCTGATGAAGGCTTCAATAGCCGAAACCGCAGAGATGCGGTCAGCAACATTTTTAAACTAAGAGGAGAAGTAAAAATGAGAAACCGAATACAGTTTTGTAAAGAGGACGTATTTATACAGTTACAACTGCAAGACGCTAGTGATGAAATCAATGACGTTTTGAAAAAGTTTGACCTCGTTTTGAGGGTTGATAGAGAGACCAACAAATACTCTAGCTTTGCTATTGAGAATCATGAAGAGCAAGAGGTTTCAGTTAATTATTACCCACTTTAATATTTTTTAACTTAGAGGAGAACTACATGAACTGCGATAAAGAGTATGAGTACAGAGTAGAAGGTTTAGTATTGGTTAAGGTTGATGCTGATACAGGAGAGGAAGTGCTGACTAAGGAGGGAGACATTCAGCTTTACATCCACCATAGCGATACCGTATCTAATGAATATGGCGGAGCTATCTTTGAAGACCATGAAGTACAAAAGTTAAAAGGAGGATTTCAAGATGATTAAAACATACACGCTAACCTTGACCCACGCAGAAATGCGTGAGGTCGAGAACTCACTGCTTACTCAACAGCGTGAGCTCACAAACTACAACAATGACTTCAAAGAGTATCTTGAAATGGGTCAAAGGATTAGACAGCAAATTAAAAACACACTGGAGGGTAAGTCATGATATGCAAAATTCAAAAAGCTTATAGAAAAGGAAAACTAATAAAAGAAATATGTCATCGACAACTGGACAATAACTTTTTTAGTCTTGATAATAGGCACACTGTAGGAGTAATTAATAATCAGACCATTGACCGCTTGTGGGAAGAAGACGAAGAAGGACTTAAAAAAATATTGAAGGAGGTGAGCTGATAAAACTAAGTGTTACTTCATAGTGTGGCAAAATAGCCATACTATGGAATTAACATTTAATAAAGTACCCGTAGTAGAGTCAAAAGGAGATTTTAGACATGACCATCATTAATACTAAAAAAGCAATATGCTGTAAATGCTCTAAAAGAGCGAGATTGTATTACAAAAAAAAATGGTGGTGTTCGATAGAGTCAGACTTTGGCACTATGAATATGACGGGATATTGTAAAAACGTAAAAAAAAAATAAAAAGTGATTGACACTAAAACAGCTATCCGATACTGCTTACAATGTATATATGGCTAAGTATAATTGCACTAACTCAACCCAGTTAAAGTACGAGTTGCTTGAAGCACTCAATAAATTGGCTGTTATGTATTTAGAATTAAAAACAGCAGTTGCAGGGAAAGAGAAGTTAGAGCATGAAGAAACAGTAATTTATGCGAAGAAATTAAAACAACCAAAAGGGTAGAGAAAGCAGGGGGTTTTATGATGGTTTGCGGTTGTAAGCGAGTTGTTGTAGAAAAGTATAAGAAAACAGCATATAGTGTTAAAAGAACCAAGCATGAATTTATTATTGATTTTGCGTACTACCGTATTTATCTAGTAACTAAATGTAGAGGGGAACATGAAGAACAAAGTTGACTTACTTGAAGTAATTGAGCAGATAAGAAAACTTGATAATCAGTTGGAGAGTCAAACCATAGCAGTGTTTTTTGCTGTATGTGAACACGAAGGCAAAGATGGTATTAGTATGCAAGAGTTAGCATCTTTACTACATATTGCTCAATCATCAATATCACGAAATGTTTATAAACTTTCACAAGTTAATAGGCATAGAGTAAAAGGCTTAGGACTCGTTGAGTCTTATGAAGACCCGTTAGAACGTAGACGGAAACTTGTAACAACAACACTAAAAGGTCGGAAGCTGTACACTAAGCTTTCATCTTTGGTGAAATAACAGAGGAGGCAACACATTGAAGAACAACAAATTATTAACTGAGATACACTCCAAGCTAGTAAGCAAGGGGTGGGAGAAGGTTCAGGCTAGTCGAGCTGAGAAAGTTATAGCTTTACTAGGTAGTGACCTACTCATAACTCAAGTTAATGAAACACATGTCGAACAGCTTACTGAAACACTGCTAGGAAAAAACCTACAGCCTTCAACGGTCAACAGGTATTTAGCGGCACTCAGCAAAATGTTGACGTATGCTCATAAAAGACAGGCTATTTATAATTTAGAAAGAATGCCTTTTATTGAGTGGTTAGAAGAAAGTGAAGGACGAGAACGATACCTCCAACTTGAAGAAGAACAGAAGATGATAAAGCTGTTAAAAGAATGGGACGAAGAATCCTATTTAGAACTTTATTTGTTTTTGTTAGATTCAGGTATGAGGCTAGGCGAGGCTTTATCTTTTAAGAAGTCTAACGTGGATAATACACACGGTAATTTAGTAGTGAACCTCAAAGGCTCACAAACTAAGAACGGACACCGTAGGTCTATCCCTTTGACAAAAAGAGCCACTGCTATCGTTGAGTCTAAACTAGATGGTTTACAATCTACCGATAATGTTTTTAGTCATCTTGACTATTGGAGAGCTGAGAACTTATGGCGTAAGCTTCGCAAAGGTATGAACTTACAACTGGATAAAGATTTTGTTATCCACTCGTTACGTCATACTTGTGCGACAAGACTTGCACAATCTGGTAAAATTGAGCTTCATTTAGTTGGACAAATGCTAGGACATAGAAGTTGGGCAATGATACAACGCTACTCACATCTTGTCCCTAGTAACTTGATGGGTGCTATTGATGTTTTAAATAAGCACAACGAGCAAGCGGACATTAGTCCTCTTGTAAAATAAAAATGACTTGTGGTAGGGGAAAGTTACGTTATATATGATGTTTTTGTATGCCCTCGTGGTGAAATTGGTAGACACAAAGGACTTAAAATCCATATAGGAATTAAGCCACCAATACAACTCATACGTTAGCGGAACTAATCCCCTACTGCATAGAACACAACACTTAAATAGGAGTTTCTATGTCAAAGATTATTGAGTCAATGCCAACTTACAGCAGTGAGCTGTCTCATGAAAAAGAGATGGTTGAACTAGGTAAGCAAAGAACTAACAAAAGAAGATTGAGCCACATACAACGTGGAGAGGAATCAGTTACTAACTATGGCAAGATTTTAGTAAGTGAAACTATCCGCCCTCTTGCATATGGTATTGTAAATTTTTTAGAACAGTGTGCAAAACAAACTACAGGACAGCCTCCAGTTGCATTTATGTTTCTGTCAGGTATTGACCCTGAGGTAACAGCGTTGATAACAGCGAAGCACATCATTAACACAATCACAAACCACAGACCATTAACTGCTACTTGCATTGCACTGGGCGGTAAGATTGAAACTGAAGAACAATTAAAAAACTTTAAGAACCTGAACCCAGAACTTTACGAAACTGTAAAAATGGATTTAGATAAACGGTCATGGAACTATGCTTACAAAAGAAGGAAGCTTAGGGAGTCAGCCAAAAGAGGTGAGGTTGCATGGGAAGAGTGGACGACACCCCAAAAGCTACATGTTGGCATACGTTTAGTTGATTTAATGGTTGCTACTACAGGCATGATTGAAGTAGGCACGGAAACTATTAATCGTAAGAAAACTAAAATACTTAAACAGACCCAAAAGACAAAGGACTGGATAGCGGACAGAAACTCCTTTAATGAATTGCTTAACCCTGAGTACCTGCCTTTGGTTATGTTTCCGAAACAATGGGAAGCTCCAGTTGGTGGTGGCTATTGGACATCAGAAATGCCAGAGCTTGATTTAGTCAAGGTAAGAAACAATAATTTTAAAAAAGAATTAGAAAACTTTGACTTATCAAAAATATACTCAGCAGTTAATGCGATGCAGAACACACCCTTCAAAATTAATCAGTATATTTTAAAGGTGATGCAAGAAGCTTGGGATAATGAGATACCTATTGGTGGAGTACCGCCTGCAAATGATTTACCAGTACCCAATAAACCTCACGATATAGAGACTAATGAAGAAGCAAGGAAAGAGTGGAAGAAACAGGCAGTCATAACACACACTGAAAATGCCCGTATGTTTAGTAAGCGTTTACTGTATGCAAAAATTTTATGGACAGCTCATAAATTTGAAAAATATAAAACTTTATACTTTCCTTTACAGCTCGATTTTAGAGGCAGAGCTTATTGTGTTCCTGCATTTTTAAACTATCAAGCAGTCTCAGGAGCTAAGGCTTTACTTAACTTTAGCAATGGCAAAGCTATCACTAAAGAAAACAAGGGAGAGTTTTGGCTTGCTGTACACGGTGCAAACATGTGGGGTGAAGATAAAATCTCATTAAAAGACCGAGTGCAATGGGTGCAAGACAACGAAGCAATGATAATAAAATGTGCTCAAGAACCGTTAGTAAATAAAGAATGGGAAAGCACATCGTCAGCTTTTCAAACACTAGCATGGTGTGAAGAGTGGCGACAATATAAAGAACATGGTGAAGGTTTTGTTTCTACACTTCCTATATCCATAGATGGTACATGCAACGGACTTCAGTTATATAGTTTGATGTTGAAAGATGAAGAAGCAGGCAAGCTTGTTAATGTTGTCCCGTCTGCTACACCGCAAGACATATATCAAATTGTTGCTGATGCAGTTATTCTTAAATTACATGAGCATGTGGCGGAGGGTGGCTATCCATATGCACAGCTATGGCTTAACTATGGAGTCAAACGAAGCACAACAAAGCGAAGCATCATGACTATATGCTATGGGTCAACACGATACTCATGCACAGACTTTGTTGTTGAAGAGCTTACTAAAAGAAAAGACAAGGGTGAGCAACATCCTTTTGGTAATGATATTTTTAAACCAAGCACGTACTTAGCAGGTGTGATTTGGGAAAGCATTGGTAATAATTTAAACAGTGCAAGAGAAGGTATGGATTACTTACAAGCGTGTGCAAGAATACTGGCTAAAGAACAGCTACCGATACACTGGCTGTCGCCAATAGGTTTTCCCGTCTATCAAAGTTATCCTGAAATGAAATCTAAAAGAGTTAAAGCTATGTTAGCAGGTGAAATTATAAAGCCTAGAATTAACACTGAGACAGACAAGACGGACAAACTTAGAATGAGTAATGGCATTGCACCTAACCTTGTCCATTCACTTGACTCAGCTTGTATGATGCAGACAGTAAACATTGCATACAGCAAGGGATTAAAAAGTTTTGCAAACGTGCATGATAGTTTTGGCACAACAGCAGGTGACATGGAATGTTTAACTGAGTGTTTAAAAGAAGCTTTCACAGAAATTTTTACACAACACAATGTCTTACAAGAATTTAAAGATGACATTTATTATCAAGTGCCTGAACATCTTAGAGACGACTTACCTGATGTCCCTGACTTTGGACAGTTAGATGTAAATGAATTAAAAAATTGTGAATTCTTTTTTAGTTAATCCGTTAGTGCATACAATGTACTGTCGGCAATAAAGTGCCCGTAGTAGATATACCAAAATAAATTAATGGAGATTAAAAATCATGGCAACTAAGAATCAAAATGTAAGAGTAGTTTCACCAGTAGGCATTAGTCAATACGCTTGGCTTACACAGCCAGACACAGCGTTTGACCCTGATGGTCATTACAAAACTAATTTACTTGTAAAGACTGATGAGGCACAAGCATTAATAAAACAGATTGATGCTGAAATAGCTAACAGCGTAAAGCTTGCACAAGAAAGTAGTAAGAGCAAAGCACCAGTAAAAAAATCTAATGCTCCCTACATGGAAGAGGTAAATGATGACGGGAATGAAACTGGCTTTACTGTTTTTAAATTTAAAACCAAAGCAAAAATACACGCTAAAGATGGGACAATCATTCCAAACAAAGTGGCTATCTTTGATAGTAAAGGTAAACCACTTACTGACACCAATGTTTGGTCAGGGTCAGAAATGAAAGTTAGTGCAGAGCTCATTAAATATCATACCGCAGTTGCAGGAGCAGGTGTAAGTATGAGATTGCGAGCAGTGCAAATTACTAAGCTTGTCGAAGGCGGTGATGGTAATGCAAAAGGGTACGGCTTCAATGAAGTTGACGGGGGGTACGAAAATACTGAGGACACCTCAACAACACAGGAAGACGTAAATGAAAACACGGAGATTCACGAAGAAGCTGACTTCTAAACAAGTTGGTATAAGACACGGCTTTCGCTCTGGGTTAGAAGAGCGAGTAGCTGAACAACTAAAAACTGAAGGTGTGAAGTATCAGTTTGAACAAACTAAACTACAGTATGTTAAGCCAGAAAAAATACATACATACACACCTGATTTTTTTCTTCCGATTCAAAACATATTTATTGAAAGCAAAGGATTGTTTGCTACGGCTGATAGACAGAAAATGATATTAGTCAAAGCACAACATCCTGACTTAGATATTCGATTTGTTTTTTCTAATGCAAAGGCACGTATAAGTAAAAAAAGTAAAACAACTTATGCTATGTGGGCAGAGAGAAACAAGTTTCAATGGAGTGACAAAGTTATTCCGCAGGAGTGGCTCAATGAGAAATGAAAGACAAAAAACTAAATACATCATTGTACATTCTACTAATACAACACCTGATAAGAACATAGGTGCAAAAGAAATTACATCACAAGACAGGAAAGATGGATGGCTGACTTGTCGCTTTCATAAAATTATTACAAGAGATGGAAGCGTAGAAGATGGACGAGACATTCGCATAGCAGGCACACATGTTGATAGCGTTACTGAGGTTTACGATGTAACAAATGCTAACAGTATAGGTATCTGCTTAGTCGGAGGTGCAGGTAGTAATGACACACCTGACTGTAATTTTACTTTGAAGCAATACAATAAACTTTCTGAGTTAGTTGTATCTTTAAAGCAAGAGTACAGTGAAGCTGTTATACTAGGACACAGAGATGTGGCTAATGTAAAATCTCCTCAATTCAATGTAGCTGAATTGTTGAGCTGACCTTTGTTGTAACCCCACTGGGAAACTGGTGGGGTTTTTAATCTAATTTAATCGGGGGAAACATGGATAACACAGAAAGTAATTTTCTATATCATAGTAGCTGTCAAGCTTGCGGGTCATCCGATGCTAACTCAGTATATGATGATGGGCATGCCTATTGTTTTTCATGTGGTGTAACAACCAGAGAGGAGAATCAAAAAATGCAGAATATTCAAGACCAAAAATTTATTGACGGAACAGTCAAGCCACTTACCAAAAGAAACCTCGATAAAGATACACTTCAAAAATTTAATTATCAAACAGGCATCCACAAAGGACGACCAGTTCAAATAGCAAACTACTATAATAAAGACAGACAACTAGTAGCACAAAAACTAAGACACACTGACAAAACTTTTCAATGGATAGGCGAGAGCCGAGAGTCAGGTTTATTTGGACAACACTTGTGGCGTGACAAAGGACGTATGTGTGTTGTAACTGAAGGCGAGCTAGATGCAATGTCACTATCTAAGGTACAACAAAATAAGTTTCCAGTTGTAAGTGTAAAGTCAGGAGCACAGGGAGCAAAGCGAGATGTCATAAAAGCACTAGAGTGGTTAGAAGGATTTGAGTCAGTCATATTTTTATTTGACCAAGATGATGCAGGTAAAGCAGGTGCTCTTGAATGTGCAAAAGTGTTATCACCCAACAAAGCAAAGATAGCTACCATGCCATTAAAAGATGCTAACGAAATGTTGCTTGCAGGTAAAACAAAAGAATTAATAGACTGCGTGTGGTCAGCTAAAGCTTATCAACCAGATGGTATTATTTTAGGTAAGGATATGTGGGAAGAAATATCTAAAGAAGATAAATACATTACTGCTCAATATCCATTTGACTATCTTAATGCAAAGACACATGGTCTAAGAAAAGGTGAACTAGTAACTGTTACTGCAGGGTCGGGTGTAGGTAAGTCTAGTTTTTGTAGACACGTAGCACTCAGCTTATTAGAACAAAATTTTAAAGTTGGGTACATAGCTTTAGAAGAGTCTGTAAAACACACGGCTTTAGGTATTATGAGTATAGCTCTAAAGAAGCCTTTGAATTTATCAAGAGAAGGAGTAAGTGAAGATGAACTTCTACACACGTTTAATGATACTGTCGGTAATGGTAGCTTTTATTTATACAACCACTTTGGCTCAACCGCTTCTGACAATTTAATATCTAAGATAAGATACTTAGCTAAAGCATGTGAGGTAGACTACGTTATTCTTGACCACTTACATATGGCACTATCAGCAGTTGGAGATGAAACAACTAATGATGAAAGAAAGTTAATTGATTACACGGTAAGTAAACTACGGACTTTAGTTGAAGAGACAGGCATTGGGTTAATACTTGTATCACATTTAAAAAGACCTGAAGGAAACAAAGGGTATGAAGATGGAGTTGAAGTATCAATGAATAGCCTTAGAGGTTCAGCAAGTATCGGACAATTAAGTAACATGTTAATATCTTTAAATAGAGATTTAAAGTCAGATGAAAACACTACACAAGTAAACGTATTAAAGAATAGGTTCAGTGGGGAAACAGGACAAGCAGGAATGTTATATTTTAATCTTGAAACTGGAAGTCTTAATGAAATCAAAGAAACCACCAACGACTTTTGAAATTGAATTTACACCAGATGCAGAAGATAAGTTTATTGACACAGCTTCTTATCCATCTTGGAGTTCATTAATATCAGTTGCTATTTTAACTGCACGCTCACATCCCAATGAAATTATTTATATAGATGTTGGTAAACAAGAGTCAGCCAAACACATTGATGATGCTCTTTTAAGTCTTGCAGAAGAAGGTGAGATAGCTGCTTTACAAATAGAAGTTAGATGCAATTCATTACATTAAAGGAGAGAAAATGAGATATTGTTTTGATATAGAAACAGACGGCTTTGTTGAAGCATGCACAAAAATACATTGCATTGTTCTTAAAGATATTGATAAGCAAGAAATCTTAACTGTCTCCAATGATGAAGCTGTTAAACTTTTAAGTAAGGCTGAATTAATTACAGGTCATAACATAGTTAAATTTGATATACCAGTTATACAAAAGTTTTACCCTGAGTTTAAAACTACAGCAAAAATTTTTGACACGCTCATAGCAACCCGATTACTTTTCCCTGATATTAGAGATAGTGATTTTAAAAGATTAGATTTTCCTACTAACTGTATTGGAAGGCATAGTCTTAAAGCATGGGGGTATCGTATTGGTACGTATAAAGAACAGATAGATACAGACTGGAGTGTGTTTACTTCTGAGATGTTAGAGTATTGTAAGCAAGACGTAGAAGTAACCTTTCAGTTATTTAATAAAATACAAAAGATTGATTACTCAAAAGAAGCTATGGATTTAGAGCATGAAGTAGCTACATTGATATATGAACAAGAACAATACGGAATTAAGTTTAATGTAAACAAAGCTACTAAATTATATGGTAAACTTAGTGCAAGAAGATTAGAACTTGAAGACGAGTTCCAAAAAATATTTAAACCAATAACTGTTAAGACTCCTTTTATTCCTAAAGTTAATAATAAAAGTAAAGGGTATGTAAAAGGGGAAGTTTTTTATAAAGAGAATACAGTTATATTTAATCCATCTAGCAGGCAACATATAGCTGACCGTTTAATTGAACGGTACAAATGGAAGCCAACAGTTTTTACTCCTGATGGTAAGCCTAAGCTAGATGAAACAGTTTTAAGCAAGCTAGATTTTCCTGAAGCATCTTTGTTATGCGAACATTTTCTCCTCGATAAGCGTATAGCTCAGGTAGCAACAGGTAATCAGGCTTGGTTAAAAGTCGAAAAGGACGGAAGAATACACGGGAGTTGCAATACTAACTCTACGGTTACGGCAAGGGCGACCCATAGTTCCCCCAACTTGGCTCAAATTCCTAGCTGTTCCGTCCCTTTTGGCACTGATTGTAGGTCATTATTCTGTGTCGACAAAGGTAATAAATTAGTTGGCATTGATATATCAGGTTTAGAAATTAGATTGCTTTGTCATTACATGGCTAAGTATGACAATGGGGAATATAGTAAAGTAGTTCTTGAAGGAGACATACACACCGAAACACAAAAGCTTGCAGGTTTAGAGACAAGAGATTTAGCTAAGAGATTTTACTATTGCTTTTTATATGGTGGTGGTGTCAAACGAATAGCTGAAGTAACTGGCAAGAAAGTCAAAGAAGCATCTCAAATTAAAAAAAGATTTTTAAATAACTTACCTGCTCTTAACAAATTAATAGAGCAAGTACAGAAAGCCTCGTCAAGAGGTTACTTAATAGGATTAGATAAACGACAGGTTAAGGTGCGGTCAGAACATGCCGCATTAAATACATTACTACAATGTGCAGGAGCACTTGTGTGTAAGCAATGGCTTGTTGAGTTTAATAAAGTAGTACACAAAATTCCAAACGCACAACAAGTTGTTTGGGTGCATGACGAAATACAAGTTGAGTGTCGTGAAAGCGATGCTGAAACTATTGGACGTTTAGCTGTCGAGTGTATTGAACGAGCAGGCAAGCATTTCCAACTGAGGATTCCATTAACGGGGGAATACAATATTGGAGACAACTGGAGTGAAACTCACTAAAAAAAATAGCAAGTTTGATTTAGATTTAAAGTATGGACAACAGCGAGAACAACGTGTTGCTGACTTACTTGGTGCAGATAAAAATAAAATAGAAGTCAAAACAGAAAGAGACTGGTGGCATAAAACAGGTAACATTGTTATTGAAGTAGAATGCAATGGTAAGCCTAGTGGCATCAGTGTTACTGAAGCAGACTACTGGGTGCACATCCTTGCAATAGGTCAAGAAGATTATTGTAAATTATTTTTTGAAGTTCCTGTTTTAAAACAAATAGTAAAAAGATACGAAAGTAACTGGCGTATGCTAGGAGATAGGCGTGCCTCAAAATGTATTATCATTCCCTTAAAAGATTTATTCATAAACGTAAACGAAGTTTTAACTAGAGGAAAAAACAATGGCAAAGAAAAAAAGAACACTACTGATTGATGGTGACATATTAATTTACAAAATAGCTATGGTAAACGAAGTCCCTACACATTGGGGAGACGGCTTGTGGACATTACATGTTGATGAAAACATTTGTAAAAATGCTGTTGATGACGGCATTCATAAACTGTTAGAAAATTTAGAAGCAGACAATTATGTAGTTGCTTTAACCGACTCTCATAATTTTAGAAAAGATGTTTTACCTTCATACAAAGATAATCGTAAGAATGTTAGAAAGCCTATGGTTCTTAAACAACTGCGTGAGTATGTTATGGAAAAACACAATGGTGTTGTCTTCCCTAACATAGAAGCGGATGATGTATTAGGCATTATGGCAACTGAGCCACACACTGATGAAAGAATTATTGTGACTATTGATAAAGACCTTAGACAAATTCCTGCATTAATTTCTACTGATGGAAAAGAAATAGAAAAGATAGACAAAGTAGAAGCTGACCACTGGTTTATGATACAGGTGTTAGCAGGTGATGCAGTGGATGGGTACACAGGTGTGCCCAAAGTAGGAATAAAAACAGCAGAAAAAATATTAGATGGTGTTGGTACTACTCTTTCAGAGTTGTGGAGCACAGTCTTAAAAGCTTATGACAAAGCAGGCTACTCACAAAAAGAAGCAGAGCAACAAGCAAGAGTAGCACACATATTAACTGCTTCAGAATATAACCAAAAAACAGGAGAGGTAAAACTATGGCAGATAACGTAAATAAACCAGAGCATTACATGCAAGGAGAAGTCGAGTGTATTGATGCTATTGAGTCAGCAACAATGGGAGTAGGTGGTTTAGCAGCAGTCTGTGTTGCAAACGTGATTAAGTATGTGTGGCGTTTTTCTAAAAAGAATGGAATAGAAGATTTAGATAAAGCTGATTATTATTTACAGCGTTTACGAACTATTGTCAGATTTAAAACAGAACGTGATAATCAAAATTCATTTAACTTTAAAGGAGATTAGAAATTGAGTACAAGCTTACCCACCGTTTATCAGGACGTTATTGCAATTAGTAGATACGCTAGGTACATACCTGAGAAACAACGCAGAGAAACATGGAGTGAAACAGTTGATAGACTTATTAACTACCTGTCATATAAAACACCACAGCTATTAAAAGAAATGCCTGCTATTAAAAAAGCAGTATTAAACCTAGAGGTTATGCCTTCGATGCGTTTATTAATGACAGCAGGAGAAGCCTGTGAGCGAGATAACATCTCTGCTTACAACTGTTCCTACCTTGCAGTAAACAACAAACGAGCTTTTAGTGAAGCATTATATATTCTTATGAATGGGACAGGTGTAGGGTTTAGTTGTGAACGAGAAGAAACAGACCAGTTGCCGTTGATACCTGACACATTGGAAGAAGTAGATGATGTCATTGTGGTTGAAGACAGTAAACTTGGATGGGCAAAAGCATTTAAAAAATTATTATCTAGTCTATGGGAAGGTGATATACCTACTGTAGATTATTCTAAAGTAAGACCTGCAGGTGCACGGTTAAAAACTTTTGGTGGTAGAGCATCAGGGCACGAACCTTTAAAACGATTGTTTGATTTTACATTAGATACTTTTAAAGAAGCAACAGGAAGAAATTTATATTCAATCGAAGTCCATGACATCATGTGTATGATTGGAGAGATAGTTGTAGTAGGCGGTGTAAGACGTAGTGCTCTAATATCCCTGTCTGATTTAACCGACAAGCGTATGCGTGAAGCCAAAATGGGTGCATGGTACAACGATAATTCATACAGAGGATTAGCTAACAACTCAGTTGCATACACAGAAAAACCTGACAGCGAAACATTTATGGAAGAATGGCTATCATTAGTTAAATCTAAATCAGGTGAAAGAGGAATGTTCAACAGAGAGGCAGCACAAAAGCAAGCTGCGTTATGGAAAAGACGTTCAGACTCTATGAGTTACGGAACAAACCCTTGCAGTGAAATAATATTACGTGATAAGCAGTTCTGTAATCTTTCAGAAGTTGTAGTGCGAGCAGGAGATACTGAAGCTTCTCTTAAAAAGAAAGTACAAATAGCAACTATACTTGGAACAATACAATCGACACTTACTAACTTTAAATTTATTTCATCTGATTGGTCGAACAACACTCTTGAAGAAAGATTATTAGGTGTTTCTCTTACAGGTATTATGGATGCAGAAATTACCAGTAACCCTGACCCTAAAATGCTAGAACGATTAAGAGATGTTGCTAGAAGAACTAATGAAAAATTTGCAGACATTCTTGAAATACCACACAGTGCGTCAATAACTTGTGTAAAACCAAGCGGTACTGTAAGCCAATTAGTAGATGCTGCATCAGGCATTCACGCAAGACATTCAGATTATTATTATCGTAGAGTTAGAGTAGATAAAAAAGACCCTGTGTATGACTTTCTAAAAGACAAAGGTGTTGAAGTAGAAGATGAAGCTTTTAGACCTGACAACACAGCCGTGTTTACTTTTCCAATGAAAGCTCCTGATGGAGCTGTTCTTCGTAATGATAAAACTGCTATTGAACAAATGGAAAACTGGTTAGTATATCAACGACATTGGTGTGAACATAAACCATCTGTTACTATCTCTGTTAAAGATGAAGAGTGGGTAGAAGCAGGTGCGTGGGTGTGGAAACATTTTGATGAAATATCAGGCATATCTTTCTTACCACACAGTGACCATACATACGTTCAAGCACCTTATGAAGACTGTACTAAAGAACAATATGAACAGTTATTTAAAACAACACCCCAAAATATAGACTGGTTAAAGTTTATTGAAGCGGATGACAACACAACTGCGGCACAGACACTAGCATGCACAGGCGGTTCTTGTGAAGTATAGTAGTAAAGTGCCCTTTTTAGAAGGATAATTATGAGCAAAACCCTAACTGAAGACGTAGCTCTGCCTTTAAAAGTATATGATTTAATTGATTTGTTAAATGAGGTGTTCCCTGAACAGTCTCCATTAATAACAGATGATACTAAAACTATATATTTTAAAGCAGGACAACGAGATGTGGTTAAATTTATTAATACTTTAAAAGAGAGGTCAGAAGACAATGTGCATGGGAAGTAGTAAAGCTCCAGTGAGACCAGATGCAAATAGAAACTTTGTAGATGGAAATGCGTATGACCCTAAATCCTCTCCTTTTGATAATCCTGAAGCTTCTGAAATTGACGTAGGTGGTACAGAACCTAAGAAAATTAAGAAGCCTGATACATACGGTGCAGGAGGCATAGAAGGCTCTAGCACTGGATTAACCATTTTATAAAAAGGAGATATACATTATGTGTATGCCATCAAAAAGCAAACCACCTGCACCTGCACCTGCTCCAGTACGAAGCATGTCGCCTATAGGTGAAGATTTAGTACCAAAACTTAAAACTGCAGAAGAAGAAGTAGACATGAAGAAAAAGAAAAAGAAAGTTAAAAAAGCAGGTACATCATCTTTAATGACATCAGGATTAGGTATTCCTACTAAAACATCTAGTAGTGGAATAGCTACTTCTTAATTCATGGATTACAATAGCGGACAATCAACAGCAAAAGAGCGATACGAAAAGCTAAAACAAGACAGGCAATATTTCCTAGATAGAGCTAGAGAGTGTTCAGAACTCACTATTCCATCTTTAATACCTGATGAAAGTTTTACAAAATCATCAGATTTATATTCACCATATCAATCAGTAGGTGCTAGAGGCGTAAACAATTTAGCATCTAAACTTCTATTACTTTTACTCCCACCAAACTCTCCATTTTTTAGGTTACAAGTAAGTGGTGATGCCAAGAAAGAAATGGCTGAACAACAAGGCGTTAAAACTGCTGTTGAAAAAGCATTGGCAGAAATTGAGCGTTCAGTAAGTAATAAAATAGAAGAGTTATCGTTAAGAGTTTCAGTCTTTGAAGCTTTAAAACATTTGATTGTTGGAGGGAATGTTCTTACTTATTTACCAAAAGACGGCAACATGCGTGTATATCCTCTTACACAATTTGTTTGTAAAAGAGATTCATCTGGTGAATTATTAGAAATTATAATTAAAGAAAATATTGCACACAGTGCTTTAGACCCTGACATATTAGAACAAATAAAAAACAACGGTGATTACAAAGATGATGAAGAGTGTGAAATATATACTCATATCTATAAGCTAGACACTAAAAAGTTTTACATTTGCCAAGAAGTTATGGGTATTAAAATACCATCTACAATAGGAACACTAATGGCAGACGCAATGCCTTATCAATCACTACGTATGATTAGAGTTGATAATGAAGATTATGGTAGAAGTTTTGTAGAAGAATTTATTGGAGACTTAAAAAGTCTTGAAGGATTATCACAGGCACTTGTTGAAAGTGCAGCAGCTTCTAGTAAAGTAGTATTCTTAGTTAGACCAAATGCAGTTACTCGTAAAAAAGATTTAGCAGGCACAAGTAATGGAGATATTATTACAGGTTCAAAAGAAGATGTGTCTGTCTTACAAACTGATAAACAATATGATTTACAAGTTGTTGAAAGAAGTATTCAAAAATTAGAAGAGCGTATGTCTTATGCGTTCTTACTACATACTGCAATACAAAGAAATGCAGAAAGAGTAACAGCTCAAGAAATTAGATACATGGCAGAACAGCTTGAAACAAGTATGGGTGGTGTGTACTCTTTACTATCACAAGAATTACAACTTCCTTTAGTAAGTGTTTTGATGAAACGCATGACACAAGCTAAAGAAATACCGTCTCTACCTAAGGGCACAGTGAAGCCAACAATTATAACTGGCATTGAGGCTCTCGGTAGAGGCAATGATTTACAAAAGCTACGAGAATTTATTGGAGAGATAGGAAATCTTGCACAAATAAATCCTCAAGTGGTACAATCTTTAAACACACAAGATTTAATAAACCGAATAGCTACAGGTCTAGGAATAGACACTGAAGGTTTACTAAAAAGCCAAGAAGAACTTATGGCTGAACAAGAAGCACAACAAGAGCAGGCTCAACAACAACAAATGATGGAGATGGCACAGAAAGCTGCCCCTCAAGTCGCTAATAACTTAACTAAAAACATGACTGAATGAGGTAATTAAATGGTAGATAAAGTAGAAATTAGTGAAGCAGAAACGACAGAAGAAAAGCCAGTTGAAGAAACTGTAGCAGAACGTCCTGACGGACTTCCTGAAAAATTTAAAAATGTTGAAGAGATGGTAAAATCTTATTCTGAACTTGAGACTAAATTAGGTACAAAGTCTGAAGATACAGAAGCAGTTAAAGAAGAAACCAAAGATGATACAAGTGATAATAATTTAGAAATTGCAGAAAAAGCTGTATCTGAAGCAGGCTTAGACATGACATCATTAGAAACAGAATATAAAGAAAATGGTGAATTAAATGAAAAAAGCTACACCGCTTTAGAAAAAGCAGGTATTCCTAAAGAGTATGTAGATGCCTTTATTAATGGACAAACTGCGTTACAACAGCAACAAGCTGCAGAAGTTAAAGGCTTAGTTGGAGGTGACGATGCTTATACACAAATGACAACGTGGGCAGGCGAAAATTTAACTGACGGTGAAAAACAAGCTTATAACGACAGTGTAAACTCTAATAACATGGAGTCTATTAAATTAGCTGTTGCAGGTTTAAAAGCTAAGTTTGAATCAATGAATGGTTCTGAGCCTAGTTTACTTAATGGCAGACAATCAACAACCACAGAAGCAGGCTATCAATCTTGGGCACAAGTAACAGAAGCAATGGCTGACCCTCGTTACACTAAGGATTCAGCTTACCAAGACGCAGTAAAATCTAAATTAGCTAACAGTAATTTATAGGAGTAAGTATGTCTTTATATAAAAATATTAATAAACGTAAAAAAGCAGGAACAAGCAGACCTAAATCTAAATCAACTGTATCTGCAAAATCATATGCAAATATGAAAGCAGGTTTTCCTAAAAAGAAAAAGTGATTTATTATGTGATGGTATTTAGTACCATGCTGACACCTATGGGTTCAAGTGATTGGACATATGCGGGGCATTTTACTAACTGCACTCAAGCTTATCAATTCGTAAAAAAAAATCATCCTGAAGCAACATCAACACGTTGTATGTTGGAAGAATATATTTATATGCCAAAAGATTTAGAATATAAATATCACATTTAATTGGAAAATAAATGACACTTAAAAAACATCAAAGTCCTAGTGGCGGTTTAAATGCAGCAGGACGAGCTCATTTTAAAAAGAAAGGACATAACCTTAAACCACCTGTAACAGGCAAGCCAAAAGCAGGTTCAAAGGATGCAAATCGCAAAAAGAGTTTCTGTGCTCGCATGAGCGGTGTTAAAGGAGCAATGAAAAAAAATGGTAAACCTACCAGAAAAGCTTTAGCTTTAAGAAAATGGAAATGTTAATAGTTGTGCGACCTTTTTAGGTGGCAACTGCCCTAACATAATTAGGAAAGTAACATGACCTTTCTGCGGAAAGACAATCTTGATTATAGCACTGAAAATGTAAGGCTTTTTAATTAACACTAACATTAACTTAACGATAGGAGTATGATATGGCAGCAGCAGCACCAGTATCAGTCGGTAGAGTCGATGCCAGTGGTTCTGAAGATGCTTTATTTCTGAAAGTTTTTGCAGGAGAAGTTTTAACTTCTTTTGAAAGAGCCTCAGTAACAGCAGGTGCGGAAATGGTGAGAGCCATTGCTAACGGTAAGTCAGCAACCTTCCCAGTTATGGGTAGAATTGCAGCAGCTTATCACACCGCAGGTGCAGAAATCACAGGTAGTGACGTAAACCACAGCGAGAAAGTCATCACAATTAATGACTTACTTTTAAGCTCAGTTTTCTTGAGCAACATCGAAGAGGCTAAAAACCACTGGGATGTAAGAAGTGCATATTCAGCAGAAATTGGCAGAGCATTAGCTTTCCAAAAAGATAAGCACATTTTACAAACTATTGGTCAAGCTTCATTAGCGTCTGCAAACGTAGCTGATTCAGGCTATGGTGCAGGTACTACAATTACAGATGCAGGCATAGCGTCAGCAACAGATGCAACAGCAGCTAACGCAATGATTGACTCTCTGTTTGATGCAGCAAAAGCACTAGATAATAACTTTGTGCCTAAAGAAGGACGTAAGTGCTTCCTTAGAACAGAGGAATATTACAAAATGGCTAATGCTACAAACGCAGTAAACATCGACTTTTCAGGCGGTGCTAACGGTGGCGTAGCAGATGGTAAGGTTATGAAAGTAGCAGGTATTGAATTAGTACCTACACCACATTTTGTAGCTTCTAACATTACAACTGGCGTAGATGCAGGTTCAGCAACAGCAGGTGGTTCAACACCACAAGCTGTGAACTTGACTAACTACGTTGCTTTAGTGTGTCATCCATCTGCAGCAGGTACAGTAAAACTTATGGACTTGGCGGTTGAGTCAGAATATGACATCAGACGACAAGGTACACTCATGGTAGCTAAGTATGCTATGGGTCATGGAGTTCTACGTCCTGAAGCAGCAGTAGGCATTAAAGAAGCGTAATACTAGCTTCTTAGTAGTTTGGATTAGGGAGGCTTCGGTCTCCCTTTTCTATTTTTTATTTTCATAACATATAAAGGAAAAGTATGGCAACCAGAATAACTCCTACAACAGAGCTAGAGGCTGTCAACATTATGCTTTCCGTTATCGGGGAAGCTCCCGTAAACACAATCACGGGAACAAACAGCGTTGACGTATCTGTCGCTAAAAATGTTCTTGATGAAACTTCAATGAGCATACAGAGCATGGGATGGAATTTTAACATCCATGACAATTATCCCCTTTCATTAGATTCCGACAATAAAATCCCTCTTCCTGCAAATGCAGTACAAGCAGATGCCGATGATAAATCTTTTAACATTACTATAAGAAATGGTTTTATATTTGATTTAGAAAAACACACAGACATATTTACAAAAATACCAGAAATTAATTTAGTGTTAGTTCAACAGTTTGAACATTTGCCTGAATATGCAAGACGCTATATTAATATGAAAGCAGCTAGAAGATTTGCTTCAAGATTCTTAGCTGAAGCAGAAATAGTCCAACTAATAGGACAAGACGAACAAGAAGCTATGGTATCATTTCATCAAGCAGACAGCAGAGAAGCTGATGAAAACATCTTAAAAGGAGATGCAAACACGTTTTCAATGATTAATAGACCTACTAGAAGGACATATTAATGCCATATAATAAAGCGGCTCAATCATTAGTAGCTCAAAGTATCCCAAATTTTATTAACGGAGTAAGCCAACAAACCGCTACTCAAAGAGGTATTAATCAAGGACAAGAACAAATAAATTGTCAAAACAATATTGTTGACGGTTTATCAAGAAGACCTCCTTTAGAATACATTGCTACTTTAAATTCTTCCCAAATTTTTCCTAACAAAACTAAATTATGGAGCATTCAAAAAGATGCAAACCAACAATATTTTGCAGCGTTTTTCAATGGCGGCATTAAAGTCTTTGACATTCATGGGGTTGAAAAAACTGTTACGATTGAGTCAGGAAGTTCTTATCTTACTACTGCTAATCCTAAAGACGATTTTAAGCTTGTTAATATTGCTGATTTTACTTTTGTTGCTAATAAGTCTATTGTTCCCACTGTTAGCGGTTCTACATCTGCTGCAAAAGTACAAGAGTTTTTAATCTATATAAAAGCTACAAACTATGGGCGTGAGTACACAGTTACATTAACACACCCTGATATGTCTTTTGGACATAAAGTTGTTTTCCAACTACCTTCAGGTAGTGACGCAACAACAGACAGTGCTTTTAGAGATACAAATAAGATTAAAGATATATTACTTTATGGAACATCGAGTGAGTATTGGAACGCTTCAGCTACACAGATAGGTTTTAAAACTGTTCGTACAGACACAGGAGCAACTTTATCAACCTCACAAGGTTTAGCTAATTATGCAGGTATTACTGCTCATTTTACTTTTGAATCTTATGATAATGTTATTTACGGAAAACCTACTGATGGAGATTTGGGTTACACAATAAGCACTAGTGATGGTTCTGGTAACACAGGTATGTACCATGTTAGAGACGAAATACAAGATTTTACAAAGCTCCCTTTTAATTCAAAACTTGGTGTTATTATAAAAATTACAGGTGATGAAGGTGACACATTATCTGATTACTTTGTTAATTATACAGGTGATGGTGTGTGGTCAGAAACACTTGCTCCTTCAACAAGTACAGGATTAGACACCTCTAAGATGCCTCATGCTTTAGTTGATAACAACGATGGGACATTTACTTTTAAAGAATTACAATATACACAAAGAACTTGTGGGGATATAGACACTAACCCTAACCCTTCTTTTGTTAATAAAACAATTCAAAATTTAACTTTTTATAAAAATAGATTAGGCATAATTGCAGGTGAAAATTTAGTATTAACTGAAAATGCTAGTTTCTTTAATTTCTTTGCAACTACTGTAACGCAAGTTTTAGATACTGACCCTATTGATATAGCAGCGTCAGGCACAAACGTAACAACATTAAAAAACACTGTATCATTTAATGAAACATTATTAATATTTTCTAACACAGCACAATACAAACTTGACCACACAGGTGCAGAGGTAAGTCCTACAACTGCAATATTAAATGAAGTATCAAGTTTTGAACATGAACCTTCAGTAGCTCCTGTTGCAGCAGGTAAGTTTGCATATTTTGCACAAAGCCGAAACAACAACACAGCTATAAGAGAATACTTTGCCGATGATGATACATTAACAAACGATGGTTTAGATATAACTGTGTCAGTACAAAGTTTATTACCTACAAATCCTTATCACATTATTAGTAACACCGTTGAAGATACTCTTATCTTTTTACATGCGGATGAAGCAGATAGTGAATCAGCTCCGTTTACACCGTCATCTGATGTTACAGCTACTAATGCTACAACTATGTATGTTTACAAATACTTTTTTGATAGAGGTGAAAAAGTACAAACAGCATGGTCTCGATGGGTGTTTGATAAAGTAAAAATATTAGGTGGTTTATCAACAGAAAGTCATGTGTATATATTTGCAACAGAAAAAAGAGATACCAAATTATTTAGAATTGATTTAAGAAATTTAGAAGATACTGGATTAGGTTTTAATGTTCATATAGATTTAAAAAAATCTGTTACAGGAACATTTAGCAGCTCAACAGGTTTAACTACATTAACTACTCCTTACGGAGAAAAAACAGGGTTAATGGCTGTAGATGCAGTAAACGGTACAGATTATGAATTAACTTATGTCTCAGGTTCAAACTACACTTTAGTTGGTAATCACACTAATTTATTTATAGGCGTACCTTATGAATCTTTATATACTTTAAGTCCTCAATATGTCAGAGAAAACACAGGTAAAGGATTGCTTGCTGTAACTTCTGGACGTTATCAACTTAGAACAATTTCTTTTGAATATGAAAATTCTGGTTTTTTTAAAATACAAACAGATTTATTAAATAGAGATTCATTTACTAAAACAATGACAGGTTATGTTATTGGTTTTACTGGAACACCTGATGCTGTACCACTAAGCACAGGAACATTTAGAGTTCCAATACAATGTAAAAACACAGATACTACAGTACATATTAAAAGTGGGACATCTCATTTACCGTTCCATATTTTAAGTGCTGAGATTGAAGGTTATTACCAAAGAAGGTCACAACGAATTTAATGACCAACAAACAAGCTTATGTAAGATTAGCAAAGATTAAAGATGCTGTAGAACTCGCCCCTAAAATAAGAGAAGCAGATGTTAAAGAAATTAAAGCATCTGATAATGCAACACCTTTAGAAGCTTTAGTATTACCTTTTACTTATGAAAATAATAATAAAGTTAAAACTTTTAGTATTATTGGAACAGGTGAAGAAGGTGTTATCGGCATGTTTGGCGTAGTGCCAAGTGATGTAGAACATCATGGTGTTGCGTGGATGTTAGCTTCTGATTTACTTTTTAACCATACTCTTCGTTTTTTAAAAGAGTGCCCATTTTGGGTAGAAGAGATGGGTAAAGATTACAAAGTTCTTTATAATTTTGTAGATAAAGAAAATGAGTATGCAGTTCGTTGGTTAAAATTTTTAGGATTTAAAATAACGGCTGAAGAGCCTCAATATGGATATGGAAAAATTCCATTTTTATTAATGACAAAGGAGATGATATGTGCGGATTCGCTGAAGCCAGTGCCATCCTCAGTATAGTTGGGAAAGTAGCTGAATATCAAGCTGCACAACAACAAGCTGATTACGATGAAGCCGCTAATGAACAAACAAGGCGTAATGCTGACCAAGCATATCTTGAAGACTTGAGTAGAATAGAAGTAGAAAGAGGCGATGCAGCTAGAGAAAAAAGCATTGAACAATTAAAAGAAAACCAAAAACGTAAGGGAGACCAAGCAACAGGATTAAACTTAGGGTTTGGTAATCCAACTAGAGTGGTTCAGAACATAGGCACAGTAATGGATTTAGATTATAACGATATTAACAGAGGCTTTGAAAGAGACATGAACACACTAAACAATCAGCGTAATGATTCTTATGCTAATTTACAACGTACATATAACTCGTTGTCACCTATTACTCGTCCAAGTCTTTTAGGTTTAGGATTAGAGGTTGCAGGAGCAGGTAGTTCTTACATGGCAACACCAAGAGATGAAAGAAGGTTCTTCAAAGATTATGGAGCTAAATCAAAAGGAGACACAGCATAATGGCATACGAATCTAAAGTTTCAAGAAAATACTTTGGCTCTACATTTGCGGGCAGAGTGCAGCCTGAAAAAGAAACCCAATTAAAACAGTTATCAAAATCATTAGCTTCTGTTTCACCTCAACTTGCAAACATGGGTACTAACTATGCACTAGGTAAAAAACAAGATGCCGTAAATGAACTTAACTTATTAAGAGCTCAAGGTAAATCTGCAGAAGAAATAAATGCAATAATATTAAAAGGTGATAATACTGCTCTTTCTAACATGTATTCTGAAAGTGTAGTTCAAGCACATAATGGCAAGTTTGCGGCAGCAGATGTATTGAATGACATTAAGATGGACATGGAAAATAATTATGATTACACCACACAAAATTTACAAGAATACTTTGCTCCTTTTTTAGAAAAATATCAATTAGACAACCAAAGCACAAATTATCAAACAGGTTTTGCAGCAGTGTTTAATGAGCAAGCCTCTAAATTAAAAATAAAAGATGCAGAAGATAAAGGTAAATATTATAAAGAACAAAAATTAATAAATTCTGAAAAATTAATAAGTAAAGATATAGTGGCTTATGAAGACATAGACGACCCTGAAACGGGTATCGTAGCACGCTTAAGAAGTTTAACAACACCTTTACCTAATGTAGATGGTAGTACCGCATCGTATTTAAGTCCGTCAGAAATGAACCAAGTTCAGTTTTCTTATATTCAAAACCTTTTCAAAACAGCACCTAGAGGGAAAGAAGGTATTAAACAACTTGAATGGGCAAAGAAAGCTCTAAAGGTAGATTTAGGAGTTGGTAAAGGAGGAAATAAACTAGGAACACTGGTAGACCGTAACGATAATGCTCAAACATTGTTAAAAAATATTAATGAAAAACTAGTAGCATTAGAAAACCAACAAAGAGTAGATGACAACAAAATAGAGCAAGAGGAACAAGATAAATTCTTCACTGACTTTTTAAATTTAAAAGAGCCAACTTACAGTAATTTACAAGATTTAGAAAGCAACCTTACTCAATATGGTGAAGAAGGTGTAGAGTTAATTGATGCTGCTAGGAAAATATTTGCAGTCAACAGATTTACTAATACTGACCCTTCTGTTTCAGATGCCTTTATAACCAGAGCAATGTTAAATGAATTTGCAACTGTAAATGACCTTGTGAAAGAAGCTGAAGCACTAGATATACCACAAACTACACTTAAATCAGCTTTACAATATCATAGAAATGCAAAATCAGATGCTCGTAATGGTGTTACTAGCCCTATATTTGAAACTAATGTTATTTATTCAAATTCTAAGCGTGGACTTGTTTTGGCTGTTAAAGAAACAATGAAAAATCAAACAACTGGTAATTATGATAGAGGAGCAGACCTCGCTGCATATAACGCAACTACCTTTATGAATAGGTCAATTATGGAATATGAACGTGAAAATCCAAATGTAACTGACCCGCAGCGAATGAAATTTATGAATGAACTAGGGGCAATGGTAAAACAAGCGTTTAATATAACAGACACACCACAAACAAATCCTTCTCAGCTACAAGGTAAAACTGCACTAGGAATAGTTCAAGAACAAAAAGAACAACGAAACAATAATGTTGCTATTGAAACTGATAAGCAGCAAGTCATTGATGGTGTCATGGATAATATTAATACTTTTGAAGTTCCTAATGATTTTGTTTATCCACAATTTGAACGAGATGTAGCAGAAGAAGAAAATCCAAATGTAGTAAGAGCAAAAATGTCTGAGCGTTATAAGAAAATTAGAGAAAAATTAAAAACAGACCAAAGAGCTAAATTTAGAGAAGAAGAATACATACCTGCTATTGAAAATTTAGTAAGTCAAATGATTGATAGACCTTCAGTTGGTACTTTAACAGAGAACATGACAAACATTCAGTATGCTTCATTTGTAGAAAGTATTGCTAATGCAGCAGGAATAAGCAAAGAAGACGCTAATCAAGTATTAATAAATTTTGGAGTTTCTAATATAGGAGGTGCATTGAATGGCAACTAATGCAGCAGACATTAAGTTTGATGAAAATGGAAACATGATATTTCCATCACAGCAACAACCTGCAGAGCAACCTATTACTGAAATACAAACAAAAATAGAACCAGACCAAGCGTTAGATTCTTTATTAGATGAAAACTTTTACAAAACTGCACAAAGTTATTATGCGTGGGCAGAAAAAGATGAAACATTTTTAAGCATGTCACATGAAGACATTTTAGAAAAATTTTATAACGACAGAGCTTGGGGAAATAACAATACGCTAGGAATGGGTGAAGATTTAATAAATATTAAAAAGGCTGACAGTCAAAGAATTAAAGAGTTTGCATTAATACAATCTACTTATGATGCTTTACCGAGCTTTTGGAATGACCCAAATAGAAGTTTTGGTGACTGGTTAATAGATAATGGTGGTGCAGTGTTAGCTGACCCTATTAATTTAGTAGGTGTTGGTATTGGAGGACAAGCTGCAAAACAAGCTTATAAACAATCATTAACAGCCGCATTAAAAAATAAAATAGCAAAAGATGTTAGTGCAGATTTAATAGAAGAAGTTGCTAAAACAGGAACAAACCAAGCCATGAAAGCAGCTATAAAAAAAGGTGCAATACGAGAAGGGCAAATTGGTGCAGGAGCGGCAGTATTGCATGATGGTCTATTACAATCAACAAGAATAGAAGCAGACATGCAAGATGAATTTAGTTTAAAAAGGTCTGCAATGTCTGGTGCAGCAGGGTTTGGATTAGGCACAGTTTTTGGCGGGTTATTCTCTGCAGGTGCTTTTAAAGTTAGCATGAGAGGAAGTAAAAACAAATCTTTAAAACAACTTGAAGATTTACAAAATTATGGAAGAGATGAAATTACAGGAGATAGATTATTTAATGATTTATATGTAAAAAAAGAAACTCCTGAACTTTATAAAAACATGACAGATGAAGAGATAAACAATATCTCAAGACGGTTTGGAGTCAATGGCAGAACAATGAATAAACAAATCCAAAACCTTAGAAACGTACAAGGTCAAGGAAAACCACCAGATAAAAATTTTAACTATGATAAGTTTAGAGACAAAGAAAAAGGCAGTAATTTTGTTGCTAAATATATAGAATCAAGAGGGGAACAAATAAATTGGGATAAAAGAAGTTTTGCAGATGTAGAAGCAGCAGCATCACAGCTTGGTTTAGACCCTAAAGAATTAGTAAGAAAAGCAAAATCTACTTCAAAAGATGTAAGAAAACTTCCTGAAACTGTGTTAGCACTAAGTGATTCTATTGCAGCTAATTCATATAAACTTAGAGAAATAGCAACAATTTTTACAGACCAAAAGAAAACTTTAAACCCTGACCAAAAACAAAAACTTATAGCAGAATTTTATGGTTATCAAGATATAGTTGACAATCATCTTATTGTAGCAAAAGACCTTCAATATAGTGCAGCGTTGACTACAGCAGTAGGTAGAATTAGACCAGATAAAAGAAGGGCAGCAGAATTATTATCTTCTCCTGAAAATCCTAAATACGCAAAACTTAAACAAGAAAATCCTGAAGAGTTTTTAGAAGCTATTGCTAAACTACCAGACGATAGTCAAATTATCTTAGCTTTGCAAAATGCAAAAAAAGTAGACGGATGGGCACTTGCTGCAGAATATGTAAACAATAACTTGTTATCTTCACCTGACACACACCTTCTAAATATACTATCAGGTCTTACACAAACACAGTGGAAACCTTTTGTTATGCTTTTAAAATCAGCAAACATGGGTATTAGAGGGCAAGAAGGAGCAGCAAGGACAGCTAGAGAAGCCTTAGAAACATACGTCTACACTATTACATCTATAAAAACTGCACTACAAAGAGCAGGCAGAAGCATTATAGAAGGAAGACCTTTGTTAGATTCACAACAAATGAAAGTAGACAACAACATAAGGCAAGGTCAACTACAATCTTTTATTAATAGTATAGGAGAAACTTTAACTGAACCTATGGGTATTGTTGGGAAAGCAATACAAAAAGGTATTGTTAATCCAGTTGCTTTTGGAGCAACATTTCCTTTAAGAGTTTTATCCGCAGGTGATGAACTGTTAAAACAAATGATGTTTAGAGGAAGAATGACCGCACAAATAAACAGTAGAATTTTTGAAGGCACAAGCAACACTAAACAGTTAATGAATAAACTAGACGTGTTTTCAGATAAAACTGCATATAAAAAAAGATTTAAAGAGTTAGAAGCAGAATACATTGATGAAAATGGTGCAGCTAAAGACCGTACCGAGTTTTCTAAAAACCTTGACCAATTATATAGTGACCCTTTACATTATGCTAGAGAAGGTTCTTACACACAGCCTGCTTATACAACTAATCCTGAAACTGGTGAATTAGAAGGAGGATTAACAGGTGAAATTCTATCTACTGCACAAAAACATAAATGGTTAAGAGTTGCAGGGTTACACTTTATTAATACACCTTCAAACTTACTTCGTTTTACAATGCAACATACACCAATACTAGGGCGGTATCAGCTACAAATGAGACACATGTTAAAGAAAAGTGCAGATGGTAAATATTTAAATCCTGAAGCAGCAATGGAAGCTCAAGCACGATTAAATACAGGTTGGTTAATTTGGTCAGCAGCAGTTTTTGCAGCAATGTCAGGAAAAATAACACACGGTGGCTCAAGAGATTACAGAGAAAATAGAGAACGTGAAAACACTACAGGATGGCAACCATATGCCCTTAAAAAAGAAGATGGCACTTATATAGATTTAAATCGTCTTGACCCAATAATGATGCCTTTTATGATAGCCGCAGACCTTTTACACGCTGTAGATATGTGGGAACAAACAGGAAAAGGCATGCCACAAGAGGTTGAGAATCAGTGGACTGAAGCTTCTATAGGTGTTGTACAAGCTCTTGTAAGAAATTTAACTTCTAAGTTTTATACTACAAATATTATAGAAACCGCAGATGCTATATTAGGAGGCAATATGGCTATGTCTCGTGACCCTGAACAAGCAGGAGCAAGAGAGTTATCTAAATTTGTTTATAAAGCAGTTCCTTTAAGTGGAGGTTTAAGATATTTAAACAGAGTTCAAGACCCTGTTCAAAGAGAAATATTTGAGTTTACGGATAGATTAAATCGTTTGAATCCAACGGGTGATAACACAGGAATAATGCCTAGAAGAAATATGTTTGGTGAAGTAGTTAAAAAGCAAAATGGTTGGATGTTTGGATTAGGTGGTGAGGATGGCATAATATCTTCTCCATTTGCTCAAACTAAATTAAGTGATGAAGCTGTTAAAATGTTTTTAGCTGACAGAGATACGTTTGATTACACAGCTCCAAGTAAAAAAGAACCAAAAACAAAAATAGATTTAAGAACACTTAAAGATGAAAATGGACAAACTGCGTATGATTATATGATAGAACAAAAACAAAATGCTGAATTTAATTATAAAGGTAAAAAACTTAAATTACTAGATTATCTTAATACAATGGTTTCTGATAAAAATAGTAAATTGTATAAATTTCCTAAAGGGTTAAATTCTAACGGTAAAGATGTAAGGCAAGCATTTATATTACAAGTAATTAACTTTTCAGAAAAATATGCTTATCATAAAATGTGGCAAAAATTTCCTGTGATAGAACAAACTTTAAAAGAAAACAATACATTTGATAAAGACTTATTTACAAAACAACAAGAGTCCTTTTTACAACAAGAACAAACCTACATAAAACCTAATAAAGAACAGTATGAATTTTTAGAAAGCCTCTTAGACGACTAATTATAAAGTACCCCTTTTAGAAGAGTTTTACCCAAATCACAACATTTAAGGAAATAATATGGCTAACAGTTTTGTCCGATATACAGGCGATGGAACAACTACTGCTTATTCTATCCCTTTTAGCTATCGTGTAGCCACAGATTTAACAGTAACACTAGCAGGTGTAACTAGTACAGCGTTTACTATTAATGCTGCAGGCACTACATTAACTTTTAGTTCTGCTCCTGCAGGTTCGGCAGCTATTGAAATACGAAGAAAAACCAGTCAAACATCTCGATTAACAGATTATGAATCAGGGTCTATACTTACAGAAACAGACTTAGACACTGACTCTACACAAGCTTTCTTTATGTCACAAGAAGCTATTGATGATGCTAATGATGTTATTAAAATATCTAATACAAACTTTCAATGGGATGGTCTTAATAAAAGATTAACTAATATTGCAGACCCAACAGGTGCTCAAGACTTAGCTACAAAGAGTTATGTAGATACAGGAGCTACTTCCGCATCCTCTAGTGCTACAGCAGCCGCAAGTTCTGCCACCGCAGCAGCTTCGAGTGCTACAAGTGCTACCAGTTCTGCAACCAGTGCTACCAGTTCTGCAACAAGTGCTACCGCTTCAGCGTCAACTGCAACTACAAAAGCAGGCGAAGCATCTACAAGTGCTACCGCAGCAGCTTCGAGTGCTACGAGTGCAGCTTCGAGTGCAACTACAGCAACGACTAAAGCTACCGAAGGTGTGAGTTCGGCAACTGCAGCAGCTACTTCTGCAACCGCAGCATCAACTTCGGCAACCGCAGCAGCGTCCAGTGCTACTACAGCCTCGACAGCAGCTACAAATGCAGGGACATCTGAAACCAATGCAGCTACTTCAGCAACCGCAGCAGCCGCAAGTGCGACAGCAGCCGAAGGTTATACCGATGCGTTTGATGATAAATACTTAGGTTCTAAATCTTCTGACCCTGCAACAGACAATGATGGCGATGCACTAACAGACGGTGCACTATATTTTAATACTACAGCTAATACAATGAAGGTTTATGATTTAGGCACAACTGCGTGGTTAAACATGGCGTTGTCTAGTTCTGACCAAACAAATGTAAACACAGTTGCAACTAACATAACTAATGTAAATAGTGTTGGAAGTAACATTTCTAATGTAAATTCAGTTGCAGGCAACTCAACAAACATTAATGCAGTGGCAGCAGATTCTAGTGATATTGGTACTGTCTCTACAAACATTGCAAGTGTTAATACCGTAGCTTCTAATGTTACTAATGTAAATTCATTTGCTAACTTATATACTATTTCAGCAGGAGCACCATCATCTCCATCATCAGGAGACCTTTGGTATGACTCTACTAACAATGTTCTTAAAAGTTATAATGGTAGTTCTTGGGCAGCAGTAACTTCTGCAACCAGTGGTATTACAAATGTTGTAGATGATACATCACCTCAATTAGGTGGCGATTTAGATGCTAATGGTAATGATATTGACATGGGTACTAATGTTATTACTGACACTAAAGTCGGTCAATGGGATACTACCTACGGTTATGGCAATCATGCTTCAGCAGGTTATGTAGTTGCTTCTAATAATTTATCAGATGTAACTGCAACAACAGCTCGAACTAACTTAGGACTAGGTGCTTTATCTACTCTAGGTACTGTAGGCACTGCACAGATTGACAATGATGCTGTAACAGTAGACAAACTAAATTTAATAGCTACTAGCTCTGTTCCTAGTTTAGAAGCTAAGGGTGATGGAGTATCACAAGATGGTTACATACAATTAAATTGTTTTGCTAACTCTCATGGTATTAAACTTAAAAGTCCACCACATAGTGCAGGAGCAACATACACATTAACATTTCCTAACACAGACGGAAATGCAGATGAGTTTCTGCAGACAGATGGGTCTGGTGTATTAACATGGGCAGAAGCAGGCGGTGCATCAGCAGATGGCACTATATATGAAAACGCAACAACAATATCTAGTGATTATACTTTAACTACTGGAAAGAATGGCATGTCTGTAGGAGCTATAACTTTAGCAACAGGCGTTACAGTAACTATTCCCACAGGACAACGATGGGTAATTTTATAAGGAAAAATTATGGCAGCTAAACTTAATGCAGACACCAGTAGTGGATTAAAATTAGAATCAGATACTACAGGTATTTTAGAACTACAATCAGGAGCTTCTACTAAAGCAACAATAAATAGTAATGGTTTAACTTTAAATGACACAATGGTTGTTGGCTCGGTAACAGAGACACAAACAACTAAATCAGCAAGCTTTACTCCCAACCTAACTACAGAAGGCACAGTGTATTCATGTACAGGAACAATGACTATTACTATGCCTGCTGTAGCGGCAGGTAAATCATTTACTATTGTCCATGCAACAGGCGACAGTATTACATGGGGCGGAACTATAAAATGGAATGGTGGGGCAGAACCCGCTAAAGGAACAGCAATAGATATGTATGTGTTTTATTCAGACGGTACTAACTGGTATGGTATGCAGTCTGGAACTGGATTTGCTTAATGTTTAATCGACTAAGAGCAATGAAAGCTGCAGGAGCAGGTGGAGTTGTTGAGATTGCTTTAACTATTTCTGGTGACACGCATAACTATAATATTTATTCTAATAGAGGTAGTGATTACGATGCAGGTAATACTATTCTTACTCTTACTATTAACTCTGGAATATATGTAGGTTCAACTTCTACAGGAACAGCAGGATTAATTATACCAAGTGACTTTCATGCAGACGACCAAATATTTATTATTAATAATGGATTTATTGTTGGCATGGGTGGAGCAGGTGGAACTGGTGCTAATGGTACTGGCTCTAATTCTAATGGTTTTGCAGGCGGTTCTGGTGGTACTGCTATTTCAGCATCACGAGCTGTAAGTATTGCTAACAATGGCACAGTCGCAGGAGGCGGAGGTGGCGGAGGTGGCACAGGCAGAAGACTTATTTGTTTGTCTGCAGGTTATTGTGGTTGTTCTGCTATTGGTATTTATCGTGGTAATGGTGGTGGCGGAGGTGCAGGCTACAATGGTGGTGCAGCTGGTCCTCACGGTTATGCGGTACACGGTGGAGGAGCATATGGTTCTGCAGGTTCTAAAACAGGCGGTGGAGCAGGAGGAAGTAACAGCAACATGCCATCAGCAGGTGGTGCAGGTGGTGGATTAGGAGGTGCAGGAAATACAGGTGCTAGTTATGATGGTAGTGGAGGTTCTGGAGGTTCGGCAGGTAACTATGCTACAGGTAACTCTAATATTACATGGACAACAACAGGAACACGTTTAGGTGGAGTAAGTTAATTTTAATTTAAGGAAAAATTATGGCAACAATTTATACAAAGATACATGAATACAATAATGAGACTCAGACTATTGTAGCTAGTTTTGCTTCTAATAAAACTAAATCACAAAATCCTGATGACCATGAAAAACTTAATTTTGACATAGCAGCACTTGTAGAAGAAGGTGCTAGTGAGCAAGATTTAAAAGATGCTTTGGCATTATCAGGACTAGGATGGTGCGAAACATATTGTAAAAAAGAAATGTTAGATAATAAACCCGAAAAACAAACAGAAGTAGAAAACTTAGTAGGAACAACTTGGTCACAAGAAGCATCACTACAACCTCCTCCTGCTCCTGCTCAACTTGATATTGATAAGCTAAAAGTAGACTTAGGTTTATAAATGTTAAAAGATTATGGTGCAACAAATAGCCATAAACTTTCTTTTGCATTTACACACTTAAACAAAGAGGGCGTATTTAAAAAAGGTAGCGTTAATATTGACATTGGTGGTGGTATATATAACGAAGCTGAAAAATTACTTAAAAAATCTAATGCTATTAATTTAGTATATGACCCACACAATAGGACTGAAGAACACAATGATAAAGTTCTTAATATAGTTTCTAATAAAAAAGCTGACACGGCTACAATTAATAGTGTGTTAAATGTTATAGATAACGAAGTAACTCAACTTAAAGTATTAAACCAAGCTAAAAACACAGTTAAACCAAACGGAAAGATATTTATAAGCGTATATCAAGGTGACAAGGATGGGGTAGGTAAAGATACAATAGAGGGATTTCAACAAAACAAAAAAACTTCTGAATACTTAGATTTAATAAGAAGAGTATTTCCAGATGCTATGATTAACAAAGAAATAATAAGAGCAACAAACAAATTGGAGAATAAATAATGGCAGTTACAGTCAACGGAACTAATGGTATTACATTTAACGATGGAAGCGTTCAACCGACTGCTCCTGCAGGTAAAAATATAATCATCAATGGAGATATGAGCATAGCTCAAAGAGCAACTTCGGTATCTTCTGTAAATACTACAGGATATTACACTTGTGATAGATTTCAATGGTTAGCT
>Ga0209336_10000167_pt1 | contig 33276 bp, 44 predicted proteins | sample LinPmetageLP32_FD_184042 | JGI IMG/M metagenome (GOLD analysis project Ga0209336, IMG submission 184042) | Marine viral communities from the Pacific Ocean - LP-32 (SPAdes) (version 2) | ecosystem: Environmental > Aquatic > Marine > Oceanic | place: Pacific Ocean | collected 2009-08-23
GATCTCATTTAGTATTGCTACTATCTGATTTATATCTGTGATCTTAATTTTAAAAGTATCTTTCAGATCTATACCACAAAATATTTCAATCATTTTCTGTGCTACAAACATTCCGTCACCATTATCCTTTTGCACCTTTAAGAATTTCTGATACTGACCAAGTGTCAATTCACTTAATTCTGTTGGTACGTTTACTGAAAGTTTCATAAGTATATAATACCAAATTAAGTATTTTTTATCAATAAAAAAAGAGGGACATCTACGAACCCTCTTTAACTCGACTAACTAATATGAAATGAACTTCTATGTAGATGTAATCTCTTGCTTTATTATTTCAAAATTAATCTTGTGTTTCTCTAATTGGTAACTTATATGTAAGTGTGGATCATTAAATGCGTCTTGAATAAACAGATCTTCTAGTTGTGACACATCTAACAGCTTTAAGAAAGTAAGATCGTAATGACCAAATACATATTTTAATGCCATTACCGTTTGTGATATTGATTTTACTTGTTCTTTTTTTTTAGCTTCCATAATTTATAAAAAGGTGCTGCTCTTTTGACACGTTCTCTATATGAGTTATCAGCACCTGTATTGTTATTATTTAGTTTGTTTAATTACTTTATTAAACTTTTTAATTCTCTCGATTTAGACGTTCTTCTTTTTTCTAGTTCTGCCATACCTTCTTGTATAAACTGTGACGAATATACAATCTCACCTTTAATTTGAGAATCTGTCATTTTATTTAAGTTATATATCATTTTATTATTTATTAGTTATGAAGCTAATATACAACAATTATTTTAATTATCAATTTTTTTTGATAACTTTTTTTTAATTATATTTGTTTTATGGAAAAAATACACAAAACAGAAAAGTTCTTTTTAGATATTATTGGAACAGATAAATGGAATCAATTAAAAAGCTCTAACAAATTTAATAACGTTGAGTTTTATGAAACATATAAACATTATAGAAATAAATATAATTTAAAAATTGTAGCAGGTTCTGATTGGATATATAATAATAAAAGATATAAATATGGATCTATTAAAAAAGAAAATATTTATGTTGATAATAAAAATAATATAAAGTTAAAACCAAATACAATATTATACTATCTATTGAGAGATGAAGAAGATGATGGTTTTCAAATCAATATAAGTAAAGCAGCTTTTTGCCCTATATTATATAAACATATACCAGATGATGAAATTGATAAAATAAATATAAATTTTAAAGAAGTTAAATTAAAATATACACTACATAATCCATATAAAATGTATAATAACTATCTATTTTGTCATACACCAGAGAATTATAGTACTGTAATAGATGTAGATGTAATATACCAATTATATAATTTAGGCATATTTGATGAAAGAATTGTTTCTATACATAATTGTAAAAATTGTAGAAGTAATTATGTTTACGTATATATTAATAATAAAATAGGCTCTATTAAAGTAAAATCATATGAATTATATAATTATGGTTATGGTAATACTTTATCTTATTCTTGGCATTCTGATTGTTCTAAATTAGAAAGTATTAACGTATAGCATACTTACCATAGTTAGGTTTGCTCATTAGAGAATAGGTTGCGTACCGAGTTGCGTCAGGTAAGTGATCAGCACCATCATTAGGTATGTTTGTTAATCTATTTGCTTTATCTTTTTTCCATCTATAATCTCTAAACTCTTTTATAGCATTTACAGATGTTTCTGTTATGTGTAGTTTGTATCGCTTTAACAGATCAATACCTGCCATAATACTATTCTGACCTTTTACACTTGGTCTAATATTATTACCCATTCTTTTAAGCTCATCTATTAAACGTACTTCTGCTGAATCACCAAAGCATAGCTTATTGTCTTTATTATGCTCTAGAAAGAATCTATGTATGTCTGCTGTAGTCATCATAGTTCTGTAAAGTAATTCATTAATATATAAGTTGTGATCTTTCTGATATACCTCTACTGCACAAGTAGGATCGTTTGTATAACCAAAGTCCATACCTATAGATAAGAACTTAGCATCCTCTGGTATTTTATTTATTGTACTAAAACTAAATATTTGTGTTCTTGATAATGCTCTTTCACCTAAACCAAATACCTGCCAATATTCATCATCAGTTTCTTTTAGTCTTTCTAGTTCGTGTATTATGTTTTTATCTATGAACGGATTGTCTTTATATGTCGTCTTATAAAATACAGCATCATCTCTAGTTTCTACTTTATCATATATCCAGTGATTGGATTCACTAGGATTGTAATCTAAAATTATTTGCCCTTCTGTTCTAAATATTAATTGCTGCCAACTATCCCAATCTATTTCATTACACTCATTAATAAATAATAAGTTTCTCTTTCTACCACGTATCTTAGCAGGTTGATCTAATGATATAAACTCTATAGTATTGTTGTTTAGATAGTATTCGCTGTTACTCTTATTATGCTCTTTCTCACTATATAATTCATAGTTTTTTAATATATCTAAAAAGTCACGCATAACTGTACCACGTAAACTTGGGAATGTTTTACGACATATAGTTATAATATGATTTTGATTTTGAAAGCAGTAATCAAATATTATCCAAAGTAATATATTAAAAGTTTTACCAGATCTACTTCCTCCTCTTTCTATTAGTATCTTATTATCAGATCTATAAAATTTGTAAGCGTGATTAAATACAACATTAGTCTGTACTTGGTTCATTATCTTTTACAACTACTTCGAATAAAGGTGTGTCTTGGTTTAGTGTTATGTCTTGTGTTTCTCTAGGTTTACCATAAAAGTAATTTGCATATAGTTGTGCAAACTTATAATCACCATTCTTTAAACCATTGTGTAGTACTTGTATAAATAAATCTTCCATAGGTGATAGCTTGTCTAATAACTTAAACTCATCAGCTTTAGACTTTCTACCAGAACCATCTCTTTTACCTCCCCAACTCATAATTAATTTCTTTTACCTTGTCCTCTATATTTCTTCTTGTAACCTGTTTGTCCTTTACTTGCATTCTTACTGTGTACACCTTTTCGTCTTACTTTTGATTTCCTTATATAGGTGTAAATTGCATTTCTAGCCACTTGAAAAAACTTGATTAATCAAAGATATAATAAAAAAACAATACTTTTTTAATACTAAAACTCAAATATAATGTTTTCATATTCTTCATCTTTAATCATAGTTTGTATTTGTGCTGCCATTTTAAATACTGCTTCATCAGGTAAATAATTTAACTTCATTCTTATATATGCTTTTGCATTAGCTTGATTTTTAAAGTCAGGTATGTCGAATAATGCACCAAACCAATCGTCCATTCTTTGATTTTTATCCTGATATATTTCAAACATCTTTAGCGAATGACATAAAGTTGCACTATCCATAGCAAAACCCATATCATTAAATATTATTATTATATCCTTGTTTCTTAGTTTGTAATAATCTTTTAATATGTGTACAAAAAATGATCTTGCTTCTACATATTCTATTGCTCGTTTCTTTTTAAAGAAATTTATTCCAGTAATTTTTTTTACGTCTTTTGTTATCTTGTGTGTAAACATAGTATAAAGTTAATGATTATAAATTAATTTCAATGTAGTAATCGTCTAATTCTACTTCTTCTGTTTCAAAGTATTGCTCGTATATATTTAGTGCATACGCTACCTTATCTCTACCACTTTGTATAAAATCTTTAGATACTGGTGGACTTATACCTATATCTCTTGAACCTTTATCTATCACAATAAATCTAAAATTAGGTTGATTAAATAATTCTGTATATATATATGCTTGTACGTCATAGTGAAAATTATAGGAGCTATGCTCAAAGTTTTTTATATTGTTTGTGGTCTTTATATCACATATATAATCTTTATGTAACAAATCTGCTTTAGCACGAAATGGTTTACCTTGTACCAATCCTACTTCGGGTGTTTCATTCTTACAGTTTTTCATCATTTGCATAGCAGGTTCATTTCTGTAAAAAGCGTCTGCTAATCTTTCTGCGTCATTCTTTTCTTTCAGTGTGTATACTTCTCCGTGTTCTTCTTTTGCTAATTTATATTTCTTAGTGTTTTTGCTTTGTACATCTACAAAAATTTTTTTATCAAACTGCTCAGGTTCTAGTATCATTAAATGAAATAGAAGCCCATCACGCATAGCTTGACTAGTTGATGATCCATACTTCATAACATTATAGTATGTCTTAGGTGATTCTAATAGTAATTTGGTTGAAGAACTACTAAATGCAAAAGTATTCATAAAGCCATAATAGAATTCATCATCTAGCATTTTAGATAACAGTTCTGTTTTATCATAGTATTTTCCGTCTAATAGTTTTATTTGTTTATTCATAAGCATATCTAGTATTATTAAGTCCAAAGTTGTTTTTGTGATGTATGGTTGTTAAATCTTTTCATAGTTTCTTCATAGTATTCTTTGTCTATCTCATAAGCATCTAAATCATATTTTAAATTATGACAAGCTATTGCTATTGAACCTGAACCTAAATGAGTATCTAATATTTTATCACCCTCTTTAGAATAGTTCATTAATAGCCACTCATAAAGTTTTACTGGTTTTTGTGTAGGATGTATTCTTTTATCTTTATTATGAACGTGTAAATTAACAAAAAGTTTAGCAGGTTTTTTTACATTAGTCCAAGCCTGTTCAACCATTGCAAAACTAAAATCTAAAGCATTGCTTTTTTGCCAAATTATAAAATACTCACTTGTAGGTAAATCGAAATTATTGCTACCCCAAATTATTTGATATTTGCTAACTCTAAAAAGTTCGTTAAAAAATTCTTTATTTGGTTTTATGTTATTCCAATTTTTATTTTTATCTCCAAAAGATTTAATTTTTTTACTGTTACCTCCATCTGAAGCTTTGAATCTTTCTAAACCATAAGGTGGATCAACAATAGCTAAATCATATTGATTGTCTGCCATATCTTTCATAGCTTCCATACAATCTTTATTATATAAATTTATCATTATTTAGTTAAGTGTGTGTCTTTGTATTCTTGTAACGCTGCTAATATTCTCCAAGCTGCTTTTGCTAAATGTAACATACCATCCTCATCTATAGGGTTGTTGCTATGATCTATTATATGTCTTACACCTGCGTCTAAATGATCTTTGCTTTTTGATTTGTCCCAATGCAATTCTTTATCAGGATGATGTTGTTTATTGCCTAATTGACTTACCTTACTTATTTCAAATATTGCTGTAGGAAAATATTTAAGTACTCCAGTATAAACTGGCATTTGTTTTCTTTGTTCGTGTTTAGTCATATTCTTCATATATCATTCTATATATTAATGTTACGTGCAAATTGTCATTATCTATTAATTGATATTTTTTGTTCTCCATTTGTAACCTAAATATAAAAGTATATAGTTCTATCTCTACATAACTATTAACTTCAGGTACTGTGTCTAATCTCATCCACAATGTATTAACAGTATCTAATAACTTGTCCTCTACTTCTTCACTAGGTTGTTGTCCTACAATATCAGTTAAAATGTGAATCCTCATATTTCTTTAATTGTTTCTTTGCTTCGTTTCTTTCGTTCACTGCATTATCTCTTTGGAACTTATATTGCATTACTGCTTTAAGTGCAAGATCTCTATCTCTTTTTAATTCTATTATATGCCATTGTATATCTAAGAAAGATTCGATTACTAATTTTAATTCTTTATTATCTTCAGCTTTACCTTTCCATTTAGATAATAGTTGTAATACTGTTTGAATATTATTATCGCACTCAAACTCTTTTATTGCGTCTAGCTTTTTATAAGCATCTATCAAATCCTGATTCATTATTTATGTAACTTGCTTGTGATTCTTCTAGTAAATATACTTCTTTTTGTTTTTTCTTTTTAGTCCATAAAGTTGTATCAGGACAATTCATTTTCTCTAATGATGGCAGATCTAATTTGTTTAACCAAAATATGTACATAGCTTTCGGATCAAAAACTAAATACAGTTTGTGCACATCTTCATTTATTAACATTAATTTATCATACTTTAATTTTTCAAGCATTTTGGTTTCATAATATGTATGTCTGAATTTCATTTCAATAACACACTTATTATTTTTTGGTGTTAAACCTCTTGCGTCAAAATGTTCGTATGATCCTCCACTCCATTCAAGATCCCAACCGTCTATGTTTAATATTTTAACTACTGTTTGTTCCCATCTATGTACTTCCTTTATACCCATTTTTATAAATAACATTTAGCTCATTTACAAACAACTGTATCTGTCCCTTAATATGCTCTCCTCTACAAGTGCATAAACTTTCTAATGCGTGGTTAAAATACTTTGCGTGTAAATTTTCGATTAATCTTAGTTCGCTTTCTGCTATTGTGTTGTTTTTTACTCCCTTAAATTTTGACCATTGATCGTAGTCAATCTTTATCATTTGTACTTTTTGTGTCATCTTTTAATCTGTATTTTATTTAGATCATCTTTTCGTTTATCGCAACCACAATCTTTATATCCAAAAAACTTAGATACAGCTTTTGCAATTCTTTTACCATACCCAAAAGTTACAAAATTAATTATTCTTTCTACTATGTCCCCTAGTCCAATCGTATTTTTCATATTCTTTTTTTATAAAATCCTTTACTTTAATGTATGTATTTCTTAATGACACATAACTAATATTAGTATCTCTACTTAGTTCTGATATTTTTCTACCATCAGATATTAATTCAAAGATTGCAATATCATACCATACTAATTTGTTTTCATAACTATCAGTAAATTCTTCAAGTTTGTAATCTATAATATTATCATCTATTGTGCTTTTAATTCCATACTGTGCTAATGCTTCACTTAGTGCGAATGTTTCTGTATCGCTAGTAATTATAATATCTTTACGTTTTTTGTTTATTTGCTTAGTTCTTAGACAAGCGTGAAATATCATCTTATATAAATAATAATAGTTTATATCATTATCTCCATATTTTAAATCTTTACCTTTCTTTGTTAATTCATCTATCTTAATATACATTTCGGATATAATATCTTGACAATCATCATTCTGACAACCAAAAGATCTACAGATTCTTAACCAGTCTTTATGCTTTTTATATGCTATTTCAAGAATCACGCTTTTTTACTAAATGTAATAAATTTCTGCCATTTAAACTAAACCCTACATTGTTTGCTAGTGATATAAATTCTAGAGGATTTTCTAATGGTGTAGGTCTACCACCACTATCTATCTCTTTAATCTTAATTATAGCTATAAAAGTATTCGTCCAAAATTCAGGATGATTTGTATACCTATGTAGAATTAAAAAATTGTCAGATTTGTTTAAAAATTTACCACCACCTTCTGCAGATCCTGCACTGGGAGGTTGTATATATCCTTCAAATTTATGTCCGTTAGGATGTTTGTGTCTAAGTGCTTCTGTAACTGCGTGTGTTACTAAATATATAGAGCATTTGTTTCGTCTTGTAAACAATCTCATATCACTCATAATAGCATAATCGTATTCGTGTGATCCATAAGACCTCATTAATTCTTTATCTCTTATCAATGAATTGTACGGATCTATCACAAAACCGTGAAAGTCGAACTCTTTTTTTATTACCTCTGCTTTTGCTAATAATTCACTAGATGTAAAAGTTTCATCTATATCTATGTACCTAAAATGATCGTGTACCCATTCAATTTTTTCTTTCCAAACATTGTCTGCAATTTTATTAAATGGTAATCCTACAAGAAATTCACATAGTTTTTTACTTATACTTGTTGCTTCATTTTCTGCACTATAGACCAAAAATTTTAGATCGTACTTACGTGCATAAAGCAAGAGCATATAAAGTAATGTTGTAGTCTTTCCAGTGGAAGCGTGTCCAAGTACCACATTAAAGCTGTTAAACTTAAATCTCCAGTACTCATCTATTTCATTAATCCCAAGTCGTAAACCTTCCTTTATTTTTCCATTACGAATATCATTTAATCTACTGACTTGAGATCTTAGTGAAACTGTATTAGAACGGTAGTCCGTCATCATCTTCAGTGTTGCGATCGGGACTGTGTTCCTTACTTGTTACTTCCTTATAATTATTGTTCTCTAGTTTGCTATAAGGTTTACCTGCTTTACTAAGCATTGTAATAAATTTTAAGTAACCTTCGTTCTCCTTAATGTGTTTTATTACATCAGGATCTTTTAACTGTTCTAAAAACTTTTCTACGTTTAAGCTGTTCTTAGATACTATAAAACTTTTTTCGTTTGTGTATGTATAAAGTCCATTTATAAATACTGTATCAGATTTTTGTGCCATTTTATTGTGGTTTAGTTGTTAATAAATTATAGTATGCAATACTTATCTGTGCTATAGATGTCAGAATTGTTTGCTGTGCTTCTGCTTGTAATCTTTTAGAAGCAACTTCAACTGTTTCGTTTTCTAATATTTGATCTTTCTTAGCTTTTATTTTTAATGTTTCTTGCCAAGGTGCAGATGTAACAGTTTCATATCCTAATTTACTAGCAACAGATAATGCAATACTTTGTTGTTGCGTTAAAGTTACATTATTTTGTGGACTTGCTGTCTGTGCAGGTTGTTGATCTTCTACTTTTTTCATTTGTTTTCCGTTTTGTTGGATTTTTTTTGTTACTGGATTTAATCTCTCACTTAATAAATATGTGACAACATCACCTTTAGCAAATGGATAAACTTTATTTGCAGGATAATTAAATACTGGAATCTCACCATTCTTGAAAGCAACTTTATGTTCTTTCATTTCTGTTCCGTCTTTACCTGACCAAACCTTACCTTCTTCTACCCAATCTATAGTAGCTTTTCTTTCTTCGTTTATTGCTAGTGCCATTATTTCTTATTAAAAAAGTTATCGTTAATCTGTATGTGCTTATCTATAACTGATAATACTTCGTCTGCGTTTGGTAATTCGCCCATATCTTCTTTTAAGGTATCTAATGTAAATACAAAAAGATCTCTTAATTGTTTAACGAAATCGCATTCGTTTTTGTATAGCTTTTTATACTTAGCTGTTAGCTCTTTGCTTTTTGCTAAATCTCTTGTTAAATCTTCTATACGTTCTCTACGCCATTTTAATTGGTCGTTTACAAAACTGTCAGCGACTGTTTTTGTATTTGTAATCGTGTTTAAAATACTCATAATGTTTTTGTTTTTGTGTTATTTATTTGATAAAGTTAATAAATCTTTTTTTACTGTGCAAAATATTTCATCTAATTCGTAATTTTCAATCTTAATTGTTTTCTTAGACAATATCATTAATTTATCTGCAGTACCTTCTCCGTGTATGTTATCAATAGCTTTACCAAACATATACTGATTACCTGCTAACCAATTATTACAGTAAGCACACTGTGGATATACGTTGCGTTTATCAAACCTAGTTACTAAGAATCTTCTTGATACAAAATGACCTGCGTGTATTTGTCCACTATCCCATATATGTTTTTTACCACAAGTAATACAAGTACAGTAACCCTTATGATCTGCGTTTTTTAATCTAACATACTTGCTAAATATTCTATCTATTTTTTTTATAAGTTTTCTACGCATAAACCTATTTAATTAAATATATATAGTATAGTATATAGTACAATATAGTTTAATACAACATAAATACAATACAATATAGTACTAAAGTTTTCTTATTTTTTCTAATCCACGAGATCCAAAATACGCACCATATACTAAGAGCATTAGTTGGTTAATTATATTTAGATCGTATTCCATAAAAAAACCAGTTGCATATACTAAAGTTAGGAATACTAGTGATATTGGTCTTACGTTTTTACTAAGCCAAGAATCAGACATAAGATCAGCTTCCCATCTACGAGTAACTGAATCCATCTCCTCAATCTCAATCTCGAGCATTTTAAGAGCAGTTTCTTTGTCCTCTGGAGGTAAACCCTTATCGTCTACTAAAAGTTTCTTAACGAGTCCCAGAACACCTCGATCAGGAATCGTCTCTGCTAGTGTCTGAAACACCCCTGATTTCCCTAGTAGGAATTGACCTAGTTTCGTTTCTTTGAACTTTTTTCGGTTTTTGCTCATATTTTACTTTTTTAGGTTGCACAGCTTTTGGTTCTGTATACATTTGCATACCTTCTTCTAGCGAATTTTTGTATACTTGTTTTCTGTTTAAACCTTCTACATACGTACAATGTACCCAGTTAGGTGTGTCTGTACCATATTCCCATATCAATACATCAAAATCTAAATTGTCTTTTATGTAATTAAATATGTCTTTGTTAGAAACATCTGTATTATCATTGTCTATATCTATAGCTTGTCCAGTAATGTGTTTACTGTGTGATACGCCACCTACCATACTATTTAATCTTTCGCAACGATACATACTAGATACGTATATTGGTTTCTTAAAATGATCTCGTATAGGTTGGAATAGTTTATCTGCTGTAAGTTTTAAATTGTCTAGTATTATTCCACTAGGTGTATTATTTAAATTTTTACGCTTTGCAGTTTCAGATCTACACGCTTCTGCTAATGTTAAGTTGTTAGATAATTTCATTATAGAGGATAATATTTATTCATAAACCACTGTAAAAATACTGTTGCCCAAAACATAGTTAACAATAACCATATTGTTGAGTAAATAACATAAGGTACGTTAAGCCAAAACGCTTCTTTAACACCTTCCCAAATTTTATTTAAAAAGTTTTTCATAATTTTTGTTTTAATAAAGTTAATTATTTTTTATTTAATAGGTCTAAAATCTTAAGCATTGTATATACAATAGTTGCTATAATTAATAGAGCTTGTAATACTTCATTTACTTGTGTCATACTTATTATATAAACGCTAATTCCTATTATTGTTGGTTTAAATCCTTCCATTACATTATTCTATTGTAAGTTCAACTAATTTCCATTCTTGGTTTTCTTCGTCCCAAGCATATATTTTTTCAGGTGATCCATCTTCAGGATAAGGTACAGGTGCTTCCCATTTATAATTTTCATTTAATGACCAACTTGCAAAAGGTTGTGGTGCATAAAAAGCATCATTATCTTCATCATAAGTATAACCTTGACCTGCAAAATTATATCTTATATTTCCATTATAAGATGTTTGAACCCAATTCCTGTGACCAAATAATGATTCACAAAAATCTATACCTTTAAATTCTAATTCTTGATCATCAACTGTTATTTCGTTGTTATGTACAACAATTACTTTTGTTACTATGTTATTTTCATTTAATTCTGCAAAATGTGCCATTTTAATTTATTTTAATTTTAACTATGTACGTATGTACCACTACCTGTAAATTTTATTATTGTATCACTACCTGATGTTGTTACTGTAGGACTTCCTGTTGTACTTCCTGAATAGTCTGCTGTCGGTAACCTTAATATTACAACACCACTTCCACCTGCACCATATTCTCTGTAAGTAGTACCAGGATTTGAACCTCCACGACCTCCAGCACCTAAATTAACTGTACCATCTCTTTGACCTATTGAAGAAGATGATGTTCCGTGATACCCACCTCCTCCAGTAGGTTGTGTTGTATCAATCGCACCATTACCACCACCTGCATAAGTTACAGAACTTCCTGTTATGGATAATGCTAAACCATTTCCACCTTTACCACCAGTATCATCATTATATATAGTTCCAGGATTAGCGTTTGAACCAACTCCTCCTGCTCCACCACCTCCTGCTCCACCCCAGTTTCCTCCTGAACCTGATGCCGAACCTCCTGCATAACCTTGATTTGCAGTTCCTGCTCCACCTGAAAACGAACCCCCATTATATGATCCTGCTCCACCACCTGAACCTCCTGCATTTCCTGGACCTTGTTCATTTCCTCCTAAATCTCCCCAACCACCACCTAATGAGGTAATTGCAGCAACACCAGTAATAGATGAATCAGAACCTTGACCTCCTGAATTATATCCATCAAATCTACCTGTTATTGATCCACCTGCACCAATAGTTATTGTATAAGTTCCTGCAGACATTATTACACCTGTTTCAGATGATCCTCCACCTCCTGATGTACTACCATAACTTGTTCTTAATCCACCTGCACCTCCACCTGCACCTACATTTGCACCTCCACCAGCACCCCCTGCTATCACAAGGAAATCTGCTACTACTTCAGCTGCTGCTAATAAACCAAAATTTATACCTTGTCCAAACATTTTAACTTGCTATTTGACTAATACTATACCAAAATTCTGTAGCACTTACACACGTTATTTGATATAAATTCTTTTTAGAACCTGTATCATCATATGTACCTGCTATTTTATTAAACGTACCTGATCCTCCACCTACTTGCCAAGTATCTGCAGTATAACTACTTCCTGCCCCTGTTACTATTAATGTTTTTGTAACTCCTATTTTAGGGTTGGTTATGTTTAGTGTTGTATTTGCGTTAGGTGTTAAAGTAAATACTTGTGCATCATCAAAATTTACTACAACTGTTGCACCTGCACTTAAAGCATCAACTGTTGTGAATTCATCAGCTACTTTGTTATAATTTATAGCATTGTCAGCAACCATATCTGTTGCCACTTGTACTTCTGCAATAGTACCTGCACTTGCTGCACCTAATACTCTATTATTAGTAGACGTATCTTGCATTTTCGCATACGTTACGTTATCGTCGGTTATTTTTGAAGTTGTTACTGCATTGTCTGCTAAGACGTTTGTTGTTACTTTAGTTGTTGCCATATTTTTTTATTTAATTAATCAGCTAATCTCCAAGCCATATATATATATTTTTGTCCACTACCATTAGAACTTCCCCAACGAGGTAATTCAAAACCTGTTGATGTTAAAGCAAATGTATTATAAGTTGCTTCAGTTGCCCCACTATTTGCATATAACACTGTATTGTTTCCTCTTGCAGTATCAAACATCAACCAATCTTCTGCATTTGCTAATGATTTTACAATTACAAACGCAGGTGCAAACCCTACGTTAATTGTATGTCCTGCAGATCCTGTACCAGTATATGAATCAAATTTTGAAAATCCTTCAATATCAGCAAAACAATAAGCAATATGTTCCTGTCCATTAGTATTTACATTCCCTGCGTCAGATTTAACTGTAAAAACACTTGATGTTGGATCTGTACTATTCCAAGGATTGTTACTTGTAAGTTCTCCGTCTGTACTATTTAATTTAATTCTATATGCTGCACTTGTTAATCCTGTGTGATAAACTGCCCAATCACTTGTTTGCCCTAATTTTTTTACAATAATTGTTTTTGGTATAACACTCAATCCGTGACCAATAGTCTGATTGCTTGATGAATTCCCAGTATATTTTACGATTGAAAATCCTGCATCTTCGTTTGCTTGAACTGTACTTGTAATACTCCCCGCTGCACTGCTACTAGTCGATCCTTCATTTGCTCTCCAACACCACGCGACAAAGGTTTTACCATTTCCATTTACATCACCATTACCTGCTAATGTAAATCCATCTGTATCAAAAGATTGTATTTGGTCGCTTCTTGTTAATTCAGCAGTAGATTCACTTGGGACTATATATTTAGTTGCACCTCTTGTTGAATCTGCTACCATATGAGCGTGAGCTGTACTTCTACATTTTATCCATACAAAGTCAGGTTTAAAGCCAACACCTGTGATAGCTTGACTTCCACTATTACCTGTATAAGTAACTACATTAAATGCGTCTGCTAATGCTGCTGGAGCACCTGTAAAAAGTTTTTTATTTAAGCTCATAATTTACTACGTCTGCTTTTTTTGTTAAACTTAATATTTCCATAGTTTGATCGTTATGGTCATTTAATATAATTGCTCTTTCATCTTCAACGTGTTGTGGCACTTCAATACCTCTATCAATTTTACGAATATAATACCAGTCTGTTTCTTTCAATTTACTATAAGTTGTAACGTCTAATTGATTTAATTTACTTTCTTTTAAATGAGGGAGTCCTTCTGACCAAGTTTTTGTCTTTACTTCATAATAATATTTATTATCTTCTAAATACAATTCACCTAGCTCCTCTATAGTAGGATCATACTGCGGATCTGCTATTTCATAAAAACCTTCTTCTTCTAACACTTCTGCAGGTGAACTTCCAAAGCCACCCATATAGTGCTTTTTACCATTCCAAGTAGAAGGTAATTTGTTAAATACTTTTATTTCTCCGTTAATTTCTATTGCTCTCATAATTATTATGGTGTTGGATCACTTGCGTAAGGTTGTACTGAATACATATAAATTGGATTTGCAGAATCATTAGTACATACTATTTGTATTAAATTATTCGTGCTTCCATCATAATCAGTAGATCCTACTTTATTAAATGTTGCGTTCGTTTGACTAAATGTTTGGGTATGATTACCTGATAAAATTAGATCAATTACTTGACCTTGTTTTGCATTACTAAATGTAAAAGTTGCATTACCGTTTGATGTTGCTGTAAATGTTGTTGCTGCACTAAAATCTAAAGCAAAAGATGATGCAGTACCTAATGCACTTAATGCAGTATATCTGTTTTCTAGCTTATCAAAAGTTACGTTATTATCTGCTATATGTACTGTGTCTATAGAACCATCTACATACTGATTAGAATCTACAGAATTTGCTGCCATCATAGAATTTGCAACTGTACCTGTATCACCAGTTCCTACTAAGTTTCCTGAAGCTGTTGGCAATACTAATACTGCACTACTTGCAGCACTATGAGGTGCAGCTTTTAATGTTTGATAATGAGCATTACTAACTTCACAATAGAATCTCATTTCTGCTACATTACTTGTACCAGTTCTAATTTGTATAGATCCATCAGCAATAGTTACACCACCTGATGATCCATTACCACCCATTGTAAATGCGTTTGGCGTTGCAGAAGATAAACTTAATGTTACATCACCTGTACCTGCTGAAGCAGTTATACCGTCACCACCTGTTATGCTTTCTACTACATTACTAAGATTAACAGCTACTAAATGTTGTACTTCAATGCTTGTTCCATTAGGTACGTTTGTATCAAAAGTTAGCGTAGTTCCTGATACTGCGTATGAACTATGTAATTGGTAAACTCCATCAAAATAAACTGATAACTCGTTTTCGCTACTAGCAGAATTACTTAATGTATATGCTGCAGTACTACCGTTTCCAGTATAAGTATCTATTGCTATTGTGTTTGCTCCCGCTGTCGCTGCTATAGTTAATGTGTCAGTACCTGCATTTGTAGTTATACTTACATTAGATCCTGCAGCTATAGTTAATGTATCATTTGTACTATCTGCTGCTATTGTTGTCTGACCTGATACTGCTATATTACCAAAAGCGTTTGCACCTACAGCTGTGTTTGATATTGTAATTGCACCATCTGCATTTGCTATACCTATACCAGTACCTGCAGTTAATAATGCGTTTTCAAATATAGAATTTGTATTATCATATATTAATACGTGTCCTGCTGCAGGAGATGTAATTGTTGTGTCTGTTAAATTATTTAAACCTGCATTTAAACTAAAAGTTGTTCCACCTAAAGCTAATCCTGTTCCTGCACTATAGGTAGTGTTTGTATCTGTAGCTGCTATAGTTAGTGTATCGCTTCCTGCTGCAGTTGTAAGTGTTACGTTACTACCTGCTGCCATTGTCAATGTATCAGTAGAACTATCTGCTACTAAATCACTTTGACCTGAAACAGATATTGTTTTAAAACTGTCAGTTTGTGTATCAGTTGCTGCAAAAGTTATAGTATCTGATCCTGCTGCTGTTGTTATAGTAACATTACTTCCACCTACAAGAGTTAAAGTGTCTGTTGAACTATCAGCTACAACGTCAGTTTGTCCACTTACAGATATAGTTTTGAATGAATCTGTTTGTGTGTCTGTAGCAGCTATTGTAAAGTTCGGATAAGTACCACTAACTGCTATATTACTACCTGCTGTTAAAGCAACTGTCTGATCAGGTGCTGAATTTGTTATTGTAAAATTAGGATATGTACCTGATGTTGTTATTCCAGTACCACCAGTCAATGCAACCGTTTGGTCAGGTGCTGTATTAGCAATCGTTAATGTACCTGCAGCGTCATCATAGGTTTTACTAATTGAAGCTCCTGCTACAACTAAATTTGCTACTCTATCATCTACTCTTTCGTCTGTAAAATATAAATTAGATCCTTCTGTTAAATTTGCAGTAGTTTTTGTAGCTAATGCAGTAGTAAATCTTGCTGTTGTGTAATAAAGGTTACTACTACCTTCCCCAATATCATCTGTATCTAATGTAATATTAGCACTACCGTTAAATGATACACCATTTATATTTCTAGCTGTTGCTAAAGTTGAAGCTGTGGACGCAGCAATACCTAAACCATCAACATAGGATTTTGTTATATGTGCTTGTACATCTGACGCACTTGCACCAGTGTACGTAATAACACCTGTCGAATTATTGTATGCTAAAGATCCATCACCACCTGCGTCTGTTACGCTTATCAATCCTCTAACATCTGAATTCGAAGCACCAGTGTACGTGAAAGCACCTGAACTATTATTATAACTAAAACTTCCTAATCCCCCTGCGTCCGTTGCAGATAAATCTGATAAACTTATACCTGAACCACTATTTGCTATTGTAAAATTTGGGTACGTTCCAGAAATACCAATACCTGATCCTGCAGTTAAACTTACTGTTTGGTCAGGAGCAGCATTCGTAATTGTAAAACTTGGATAAGTACCAGTTATAGAAATACTTGTACCCCCAGTTAGTGCCACAGTTTGATCAGGAGCACTATTTGTTAATGTTAAAGTACCTGCACCGTCATTATATGCTTTTGTAAGTCCAGTACCAACTTGTAATAAAGTATTTACTTGATCATCTACACGTTCATTTGTATAATACTTATTTGTTGCTTCTGTTATGTCGTCTGTGTCTAGTGAAATATTTGCTGTACCATTAAAGCTAACACCTGCTATTGTTCTTGCAGTTTCTAAAGCTGTTGCAGTCGCAGCATTTCCTGTTGTAGATCCTGATGTACCACTTACATTTCCAGTTACGTTACCTGTTAAATTACCTGTAATATTTCCTGTTACATTTCCAGTAATTGTTCCACTAGCTGTTATCGTTCCTACAGATATGTTTGGTGTACCAGTTAAATTAGAAGCTAAACTTGCAGTACCAGTTAAGTTACCAGTAACATTACCAGTTAATGCACCTGCAAAAGCATTTGCTGTTATAGTTCCAGTAGCAGTAAGATCACCACCTGTGTTCATACTTAATCCACTACTGTTTCCTGAACCATCTGTAATAGCTTGTAAAGCTGCTGCTAATGCTCCATTATCTCCAACCTTAATTAAGCTAGGATAAGTGCTACTTATTGAATTTCCAGTTAACGCTGCCATCTTTTTTTAATTTAGTATTTATATATTTTTTTAATTTTTTTAAATTTTTGTCTTTGATTTTATATTTTCTTATCATAATACCCACCCATTAAATAAATTATCTTTATCAGGGTAAACGTCTTCATTTGTGTTTGAGTTATACTCTGGAAAATTATCATTATTAAAACTTAAATAATCTATCATTCTTCTTATATAATATTCTGCAAACTCTCTTTCTTTATTAACTAGATAATCTACTTCTGATTTTGATACGCTTTCAGCATTTTCGCTTACGTGCTTATATACTCCTGCATTTTTTACTTGATATGCAGCAAATGGTAGGTAATCCATCATAGCATAATGTATTAATGCAGGTTGCACATAATTATTGACTAATGTCAAATAGTGTCCTGCTAAATCGTTGTTTGTTATTTTTGTTTCTATTTTTTCATATAATTTTGTACCAAGAAAGTTTTGTATGTGTATTTCTTGCGATATTTTTATATAGGGCAATATTTTATCCACATCTACGTTACCGTCTATGATTGTATTTTTCTTTAAGTCCTGTACTTTTATAAATAATACTTGTGCCATTTTTAAAATGCTTTACCTTTCGGTGTTTTAAAATCTTTCTTTTTATCAAAACCCCTGTTAACCATATCTCTAGGTCTTGTTGCTACTTTTTTATTGTTAGTTTCAGGTGTAAAACCTTCTTGTTTTGCTTTACTAACACTTGACTTTGATCTAGGATTTTTAGGATCAGGGCTTACTGTTTTACTCATATAAACTCTACGTTCCCAGTAGTGTCTACAAGATCCACCACCTTTATATAACCATATATCATAAGTATCTGCTCCACCTTTTCCCCAACCTTTGTTAACTGGCTTACTAGTTAACTGTTGTATATCTTCTTTTCTATATATCTTATTAGCTTGTACCATTTTTCTACAAAACTCTCTTGTATCACCGTCAAATTCTTGTGGTGCATATTGGTATCTTACTTTATACTTCCAACCTTTTTTATTTTCACCATCTTGATCACTTTTTGCCATAGGTCTTGCAGATCCAGTAGAAGCTAATTCTAACTTTTTATTTAAGTCATCATCTATGTCATAATCTACTGGTGCTGATTCTACTAATTCCCATTCTTCTAAATCTTCTTCTTCTCCTAAAGCAATAAACTCACCTAATGCAGTTACTTCAGATAACTCGTTTTTATCTGTCTCTACTCCTGTTTCTTCTTCTCTAGTTTCATCATCTACAATATTACCTTCTAAATCTGTAAATTCTAAAGGTTGTAATGTTTTAAAATATAAGTTTAGAGAAATATTATTAAAAGCTAGTATAGAATCTAATGCGTCTAATATATATTCTTGCTGTACTCTTATTACCATATTATCAAAGAGTATACTTGCTTGTTTTAACTCATCTGCGTTTGATCCTAAGCCATTATTTCCTGTTCTAATACCTAATAGTAGTGGCGAAGATAATCTGTGTCCTACAAGGATTTTATTTGTAGATTCATCACTTAAAAATTGATATTGATTGTGTGCGTCAGATAATTGTACAGGATCTACAGTTGCAGCACTTTCAGAATTGTCATTAAATGCTAATATAAATTTACCAGCGTTACTAGTTCCACTAAACTTTTCATATATTCTTCTTTCTATTAATTCTCTAGCTTCTTCATCAGGAGTACCATTGTTAAAATTTAATAACATAGTGGGACTTAGTCCTGTTTGTATATTATTAATATGATAGTTTGCAACTTCTGCTTCTAACTCACAATATGGTAACGCACCTTGATATGTAACTGGTGTGTAGTAAAAATAACCTGCTCTATATGGTTTAATACACAAAATCTCTATTGCATTATTACCACTACCAAATGCAGGTATTCTTTTTGCTTCGTCTCTAGGTGTATATTTTGACCAATCGTGGAAATAATAGAAACCTTTTATCTCACCATTTTTATCAGCTTTTTCTGCACGTAAAGTTTGTACTGGGAAATGTTCTACTTTCACAATTTTACTACGGTCTACATTATAGTATACTTGTAATGTAGCTTGTCCTAATAAATAAAAATCAGAACATATTTTTTTTAACTCATCTTTTTTAAATAATGTTACTGCTTCTGCATAAGCCAATGGCTTTTTATTGCTGTTTGTTGCAGCTAAACCTTTACCGTATATCATTTCAGTTATACCATTAATAATTGCATTATTTGTAGGACTTCCTTGATATTGGTCTATTAGGAATTGGTAATAATTATTATCTTCACCGTATGCTACAAACTTATCTCGTTTGTTTTCTGTAATCTTTGGTGCTGTATATGTATTTAAATTTACTACTCTAATTTTGCTCATTAGCTTATTATTATATAGTCATCATCAGGATAACTTGTTGTTTCTGTATATACTCCGTTGTTAATTGTGTAATAGTCATTGTTTGATTGATCTATTGTTTGATCAGTACAAAATACTTTATCTAAATATACATCATTTTCAGATGAAATTATATTTTCCCAATTTTCTGTAGCTGCTTCCCATTTAGTTGTAAATTGATTCCACAAAGCACCAATACCTTCTATAATTTTTAAATCATAAAACCTACCTTCTACTAATGTGTATGTAGTAGATACTGTTGCATTGTCTTTTACTCTTGTTAATGTTACGTTTTGTGTTCTAGTAGTAGTATTAGTGCTGTTATCTCTTATAGATACAGTAACACTTGACGGATATGCTCTCGGTGTAAATGTTAATGTTTGTGCAGCAGCACTAGTTGTTAGAATCTTCATAATTATATAATAAAAAAAAACTTATTTTTTACATAATAAAAAAGGGAGATTATAAAACCCCCCTTTCTAAACACACAAAAACAAAAAACTGTTATGCTGTTGGATCTATTTGCGTTGAACTTTCTAACGCAGTAACTACCGATCCAGTTATAAATAACGGTGGTATTACTTCCGTTGCAGTAAACGTCAATGTGAAACCACTTAAATCTGCATATGCTGCACCACTAACAATAGTTCCTGCAGTTAATTCAGCTCCTTGATGGAATCCGATCATAAAATGATTAGCACTATTATCTGTGTCAGGATTAACACTAGAACTCATTACTCTATTGTTGTCCTGTACTACAATGTGTGGTCTTGCAGCTGCTATTAGTTTTATTTCTTCTTGCGTTGCTGCGTCTAAATGTGTAAACGTCAATTCTAAAGTTGTTTCATAAACTGTAGTACCAGTATCTCTTGAACTAATAATGTTAGTTGTCATAGAACTAGTAGCACCTTTTAAGTCATATTGAAAAAATACAGGTGTACCTGATAATGCAGATATATTTCCTGATGAAATACTTGCAGCACCTAATGTACCGTATTTTGCCATATATACTTTGCCTAATCCACCTACTGATTGTTTACAAGGTATTTTTCTTCCTGTTGTTAATGTACAAGCCATATCTTATTTTTTTAAAAAAAAAGGTAGATAGTATAATGCCACCTACCTTTTATTGTTATACAATTATTTATTATGAATAAAGAACAATATCAGATCCGATACCGTGCTGTATTCCTGCTGTAAATCTCATTACAACTCTTACGTTTTGAGATCCATCAATGTCTGCCATATCAATTACTTTTACTTGGTTTTGATCTGACATTAGACCAGTTCCAAAGAATAAGTTTGATTTTTGAGCAGCTACCATAGTATCACTTGCTAATCCAGAAGCTAATATAATTTGTAAACCATCATAACTTAAAGCGTTAGCATTTGAATACCACTGTGTTCCTTTAGAGTCAGTACCTGCAGCACCTAATCCGTTAGCAGCGAATCCACCTAATGCTCTAATATAGTTTCTATAAATATTACTAGGTAGATATATAGCTAAATCTTCATTACCATAAACACTTGATGGAATAGCGTCTGCTATTTTACCAATCTCTGCGATAACGTTTGCTGCAGTACTTGCTTGACCTGCAACATCCACTACATCACCGTCTGCTAGTAGTGTTGTTCTAAATCCATCAAATTCACCTGCGTTAGCGTTTGTACCATTCCAAATGTTTTGCTCCATTTTTTGTGCTACCTTATCTGCAACGTGTGCGATTAAAAAGTCACTAAATTGTGGAGGTAAATTATCAAATGCTGAGTAACCCATTTGTACTGCTTCCCAATCTGATTGGAAATCTTGCTTACATAACTGTAGATTTACTTGAAATTCTTCAGGTTGTAATATTCTCTCTGTTAGAGTAAGTGTAGATGTAGGATCAAAGTCACAGCTAGAATTTTTTACAATTCCGTCTGTTGCTACTTTTTTCATTACTTGCTTAAACTTTACATTAGGAACTACTGTAATATTTCCTTCAGCTAAAGTTTTACCACTCAATAATGCTGCCGAGATATACTTTCCTGCAAACTCACCTGCATATGTTGTTGTTAAATTATTAGTTGTTGCCATTTTAAATTTTATTATTTATTATTATTATAGTTCCCCTACTGTTATTGATGAAGCTGCGTTACCATTACCTGATAAATAAAAGCTAGTACCATCACTTGATATATTTACGTGATCTCCAATGCTTTCTGCACCATCTTCAAAAGTTACTTGATCTACTGCGTCAGCTTCTACGATTGCACCGTTTACAATCACACCACCGTTTAGAATATCTCTATTGTCAGCAGGTGTTTGTACAACACAATCAGTTGAAAATGCAGCAGCTACGATAAACTTTGCACTCCATCCTGCTGTAGGAGCAGGTAATGTTACAGTATAACCTGTACCACTTATTAGGAATGTCTTTCCTGAATCTGCAGCAGCTAATGTTGTTGCAGCAGTTAGCGTTTCTTGTTTAGAGAAAATTCTACTAACGTCATTTGAAATAGTTGTTGTTGTTGACATTTTAAATTGATTTTAATTATTATTTAGTTATTGCTTGTAATACTCTATTGTAAGTAGTATTCTGATTTGAATTCGTAGCATATCTTGCACCAAGTTTTGTATCTTCTGTTTCAGGAGAATGTTTAATTCCTTCTGAAGCAGGTTTAGACAATTCTTCTTGCTTTGCCATTTCTTCTTTTTCTTCTTTCTTATCCATCATTTTTTCAATGATTTCGTTTAGTTGTCCCTTAACTTCTTCCACAGATTCTGCTAAAGCTGTAAGTTCGTCCTTAGTTGCATAATTCATTTCTGATTTTTCTTCTTCTTCTTGAATTGGTGCTTCTTCTAAATTAGTATCTTCTACTGCAGTATCTGCTGTATCTTCTACTACTTCTGAATTTTTGATTTCTTCAATCATACCTTCTGTTTTAACGATTAATATTCTATTGTCTGATAACTCATATTCTCCTATTGGTAAGGGTACATCTTCGTCATCTGTTTTAATAAATACTTCATTACCTGTTTCAAATTTGTCAGCAGATAATACTGTACCATTCTCTAAAGTAATTTCTTCTAAAGAAACACTTTCTAGCTTTACGTCTACATTACTAGGATCAACTCCTAATAAAGTTTTGACCTTTGATAATATCTCTGTAGCATTCATAACTATATAATGAATAGAGTAATTTTTTTTATATTTTCAAACCGTATTTTTTAAACACGACCTATTCCTTGTGCTTGTATAGATCCATCACAGCATTTACGACTATACGTATTGTCAGGGCATAGACAAGCACGTTTACTGCTTTTAGGTGATGTTCTACTAGGTGTTTTATTTGGTTTCTTTGGCATTACTTACAAATACAAAAATCGCAGTTACAGTTCATAGTTTATCTTTTTATTGGTACACAGTTAGGAACTCTCTTACCATTCTTCATTTTAGTTCCATACATTTCATATCCTGCTTGACAAGGTTTCTTAAGTTCTTCTTCTTCATTGTGTGTTTTGCAGGGCATATACCAATCTTGATCTTCAAAGTTATGTACGTGGTGTCCTTCACAACCTATACTCTTTGCTATTTCATCTGCTTTTTCAGGAGTACTATATGCTAAACGGTCATCTATTATAGCAAACTCATCATTTATCTTTTGTGAATATAATTTAAGTTCATTCATTTTACCTCTTGCCCAATTCTTTGCAGACAGTCCACCCCATAATAAGTATGAAATAGTACCACAAGACTTAGAATCATTTGGATCATAATATTCTTCTGCTCTAGATAAGTAGCTGTACATTCTTTTAATTGTATCTACGCTTATCTTTTCTCCCTTTGCTAATTGCTGTGCTCTAATCTTACCTACATCTGTTGCACATTTATTATTTATACTTTCATTTAGCTTAATACCTCTTTTAGCATTATTCTTTACAGATTGTGGATAATCGTTGTATGATTCTAGTGTAACTCTAACTCCTGAAACTATATCTTTTATGTTTGCTAATAAATATTCAGCTTCTTTCATTTCTATAGCTGATAAATTAGATTCTTTTTTTGCAGACTTATCTTGAAAATAACCTTCTATTGAAAAACCTTTTACTGCACCTGTTTTAACAAACTCCTGCCATACCTTATCAGAATGTACTTTTACAGATCCTACCCAAGTACCTACTGGATATTTTAATCCGTAGAATGCAGTCTTATCTTTTTCTGTATCTTCTACAATCCAAGATTCTACTAAGCTTAAACCTTTTAATTGCATTTGGTGTTCTAGTGTTGCATTGTTTTGGTTACCTTCCATTAAATACAACTCACTTGCTTTACGCACAGTATCTTTAGAAAAGTATATGTAATACTCACCTTCTTCACCCATACGTAAAATAGGTTTATTAGGTATTAGTAATGCACCTAACAATATGCGTTTCTCATCATCTACTTCAGCTAATTTATATTCTACTTCTTTATTAAGTGTAATGAAATCTTCTTCTATTGCAGGTTTCTCTACTATTGATATAGCTTCTATACCTGAATACTCTTGTTCTTCGTCTAAAATAAGTTCTACAATTCTCATAATTATATAATAATTTAATTTATGTTTTTTCTAAATTCCACTTTCACTAATAATATTTCTATCTAATTGTTGTGCTGTTGTTACATCACCTGACACTACAAAAGCTTTAACTGGTTGTTGGTTGTTTAGTGTTTCTGCTATTTGGTTTAACGGTGACGATCCTACGACATTAAACGCAGGTGCTTGTACTGATGGTATTGAAGCTGCTGCTCCTTGCACACCTGATGATCCTGCTCCAGTTGGTGTTTTTGTACCTACTATACCTTTAACTGCAGAAAACCCTGCTGTTAATGCTGTAGCAAATCCTATTAAACCTAATGGAAAAAATGGTTTACTATCTAATGCTGTAGTCGCTGCTTTGTAAGTACTCATTATAGCTTCTGCTGTTAATGCTGCTTTTGCTGCTACACTATTTTTATTTAACGCACCTGCTATTGCATTTAAACCTTCTTTAGCTAGATTAAATTTCATATCTGCTAATTGTTTGTCTAGTAATGCTTCTTCTGCATTTGATTCTTTTACAAGTTTATTTTTCTCTTTTTGTGCTTCTTTAAATTTAGCTGAATCTTTTTCTAACAATTCTTCTTGCTTAGCAAATACATCTAGTGCTAATTGTTTTCTTGCTTCTGCTGCTGCTTTTTGTATTTCTAATTTTTTAAATTCATTGTCTGTTAAATTAATTGCTGACTGTCTTTCTATTTCTTCTGAATCAAATTTTTGTTGTAATAAAACAGTTTCAAGATCTAATTTTTCTTGTATTAAACTTATTTCATTAACTAATTGTTCAGATCTTTGTCCACCTAATCTTTCTTCTATTTCTGCAACTGCTGCTAATGCTCTTATCTGTTCAGCTTGTAATTTAATATCTTTTTCATTGTTTGCAAGTGCTGCATCTGCTGCTGCCAACGCTACTTCTGCTAATGTTTTTTCTTGTAATATACCTTTTTCTAATATTTTCCCTAATTCTTGATTGGCTTTTATTCTTACATCAATATCTTTACTAACATCATCTCTTATTTGTCTTTGTTCTTCAGCTGATTGTAAATTTGTTATTCTAAGTCGTTCTTGATTTGCAGCTGCTAACTCGGCAGCATTTGCAAGTCTTACTTGTGCTGTAGCTCCTTTTATTGCTTCTTCTGTAACTTGTTTTATTGTAGATGCTACTTTTTTTGTTACATCAGCTACTTTATCAAACGTTCCATCAACACCAGTAAAAGTATCAATTAATTCTTTACCTGCTTCTTTTGCTGATTCTGCTGCTCCTGCAAAATCTCCTTGAAACACTTTTTGTATTGCATCTCCTAAAAATCCTATTGCTTCTAATGCAGATTCAAACTTTTCTATAATGTTTGCTTTAATTGCAGCACCTAAATCTTTAACACTTTGTAACGGATCTTCAAATATTGATTTAAAAAACCCTACAACTTTATCTGAGTTATCTAAAACAAAATTAACAAATACCGTAAAAACATTTTTTACTGATTGTAAAGCTATAGCGTAAGCATCAGCAACTTCTTGATTACTAAAGAATACATCTTTCAAAACATCAAATGCTTCTTGTGCTAGTTTTACTGGTATGCTTTTAAGTGCTAAAGCAACTCCTGAAAATCCTTTTTTTACTTTTTCAACAGTACCTTGAAGATTTTTAAAACCTTTTGCAGTATTACTTGCTGTTTTTTTTGCACTATCTTCTACACTTTCAACAGATTTTTTTAAATCAGTAAACTGTTCACGTATGTCTTGTATGTCTTGTTGTGCTTTCTTAAGATCTACTTCTAGTTCTATTGTTTTTTTGACTGCCATTTAATTTCAGTTTTAAATTGGTTATACGCTTCCTTTATACTATTAGGTAGTTTGTATTTACCTTTAGCAATCTGCACTATCTCACTTTTGCTCTTAGAATATTTTAATAATTCTATTATACTATGAATCATATCTATATAATAACTTTAATTTGTTTTTTTAACAACTTGCATAATTAGATACTACACCTGTGCTACTTATTTGTGCTCTATAATTATTTTCAAACTTATACCAGTTTCCACCACCATTAAATTTATTATTAGCAGTACTTGCTCCTGCGTCTCTAGAATCTGTATATAATACTGTACTATTGCCTAGAGTTGTTTCATCATAATAAACTATAGTGCTTGGTGTTGTAGAACAAGCAGTTGCTGCATTACTACTTCCTGTACTAGATATTTTTATTCCAGATAAACCTGCAGTACTAGGGTTTTGACTATCATAATAAATATTGCCATTACCATAGTTCCAATAAACTATTTCTAAATAACCGTTACTATCTAATTGATAAAACTGTGTATATTGAGATATATAATCGTACCATTGTTGCGTACTTGTATTATATCTTTGAATTTTAGCTGCAAAAAATGCTTGATCAGGATAACGTAAATATAAATAATCCTGTGGATAAGTATGCATAGTTTTATAAGTACCTAAACCATATGATACTGGTGTTGTTAGGTTTTCATCTGTATACATCCTACTACCTGATCCAATAGGTATAGTTGTCCATAAAAATTTAGTTGTGCTTAATGTAGAATTAAATGCAGTAGTTATATCATAAAAGTTTGTACTTGGATATGCTGTTGTTATTCTTAATCTTTGTACATCTAAATTACAATTTATTTCTGCACCTAAGACACCATTACCACCACTTATTTGATGATTTTTATTTGGATTATACCTATAAAAACCGTTAGGTGCTAAAGTTGTAGCTGCTGAATTAGTGTATAAGGTTATTCCAGCTGCAAAACTTGATGATGTCGAATAGTATGTAGTCGTCACGCTTGTTACACACGCATAATAAGAACTTCTAGTATCATTATAAACTAGATAAGAATATGTTTGTACTGGCGTTATTACTGTTTCGTATGAGCTAGATATTGCTGTACCTGCACTATTAGTAGCTGATCCCCAATAATAATAAGTTGTGTTAGGAGTTAGACTTGTAAAGTTATTTGATATAACGCCAGTTGATGTTGTTGATATTGAATATTGAGTATTTCCTGTTGCGTTATAAGCTGAATTATTAGTACCCATCCATATTGCAGCACCTGTTATACTTGCACCGTTATCTGCAGTTATGTTTATATTACCAGTAAAACTTGTAGCTGTTACACTACTTTCAGTTTGTGTTGCTACACTTGGAGCACTTGCTGCTGCACCTGTTACAACTGTTTCATATGAACTTGAAACACCTTTTGTGGCACTATATGTATTTGTTGCTGTTCCCCAATAATAATAAGTTGTTGACGCTGATAAACCAGTAAATGCTCTACTCTTATTTCCTATACTTGTTGGTGCAGGAGATATATCATAATGAATATTACCTGAAGCTGTAGGTGAAGCATTATTAGTACCCATATAAAACCCTGCTCCGTTTATTGTTTGTCCACCATCATTACTAATATTTAAGTTAGCTGTAAATGATGTTTCTGCAATATTTGTTTCTGCTTGTGCTGTAACTGTTGGTGCGTTTGGAGCTGCACTTGTTGCAAAACTTACAGTAGTTCCTACTCCTTCTGCGTGTTGATTTTTACCAAAAGCTGTTACATAATATGGTGTACCTGCTACAATTCCTGATGTTTTACTTAATAAAAAACTACCAGTACTTGTTCCTGAAACAACTTCTCTTGTATTATTTGCATATGAAGCATTAACTCCCCAATAAAAACCTTTATCTATAATAGTTCCATTTGTAACATCTAAACTACCATTTAATGTAAAAGAACTATAAGTTACATTAGTTGTTGTACTTGTAGTTACTGTAGGTGATAATGTAGGACACGGATTGTAGTTAGATATATAACCGTTACTATCTATAGTTGCATAATAATTACTAGGGAATCTATGATAATTTCCTGATCCAGTATACGCTGTTGTTAATCCATTTGTTGTAAATAATCTAGTAGTATTACCTAGAGATCCACTATAATATACTGTAGTGTTTAATGTAAGTCCACACGCAGTACTTGCATTTGCATTATTTGTAGATGATATTGTTGTACTTACTGTACCTGATCCAGTTGCTGCTACTGTTTCTTTACCATTTAATAATTCTAATGAAGATTCTCCAGTTTGTAAATTAGTTGTTATTGTGTTTATTCTATATGTAAGATCATTTATTTGTACTTCATCTGCTAGACTATAATTCTGTAAAAACTTTAAAGGTAATTTTGCTTTTATTTTTGTTAATCTTTCATTAGATCTGAATACGTTAACAATATATGATTTGTAATATTTTTCAAATAATGAATCTGTCCAAGTAGTATCAGGAGCATTCCATTCATTTACTTCTAATCCAAAATGTATTGTTTCAGGATAACCAGTGTCATTGTTTAATAATGCAGGTGTATTGCTTGGAATCCAATATGCTGATTGTGATGCATCTGTGTCATTAGATCCTGCGTCATATCCAATTATTTCTGTTATTAAATTAAATGCTTGTGGTGATGATATTTCAGTAGTATGAATTGGATAAAATAATACTGGTTTTCCTAAATACGCTTCTTGTTTATCATCTAATAAATGTCCTACTTGTATATTTAAAGCTGTTGATCCATTCAGCAATCTTTCAAACTTCATATGCTGAAACGGTGCTATTATTTCATAATTAACATTGTTGCTATCTAAAGATCCATCATCATTATATCCTACGCTTCCCCATTCTGATTGAAATACTTCATTGTGTTGTTTAGCTAATATGTTTCCAGTATCTTCATATTTAAAATTAATTGATCTATAGGGTAATGCTTTATCTACTGTTTTTGTTGTATTGTCTACAAACTCTGTTATATCTCTCAATGTTCCACCAGTATAAAAACTATTTAATGTATCTATAGTAGTAAGACCATTTTTAGTTGTAGCTGTAAGATTAAATATTTTAAATAATCCTGCTAAAAAATCCACTATCTTTATATCAGGTATATTACTACGTAAAGCAAATCCACCACTAGGAATATCAAACGGACCATCAACAGCACCAGTTGCTATACTTGTTGTACTGTTTGTTGCAAATGTATCTATAAGGTTTATACTAAAACTTGTAACTGTTTGTGCTGCACTACTTCTAAATTTTAATTGATATGTTCCATTTCCTATTTGATAACTTCTTGTTCCACCAGTTTGACTAGTTGTATATGTGAATGTAGTTTCTAATCTATTGCTTGTAACTTCAATTAAGTCAACATAAATTGTATCACTTATTGTTCCAAAGTTTACGGTTAATTCAAATTGAAATAATTGCCCTGTTGTTAACCCATATGGTCTTATAGTGGAATTTGTTAATTGTAAATTCAACTCGTGAGCTGCTGCTAAATTGCCGTCAATATACCCTCTGTTTGCTTGTTGATTAGGTGTGTATGAATCTCCAAATCCTTCTAAAATCTTTCCTGCATTTCTTTGGCATAACATATATAAATTATAGAAACCTACATTTGTCGTATTAAAAAAGTCATCACTAAATACAATTTGTTTGTTACCGTTTACATCTTTTGTTATGCTTGAATTTTCAATCGCTTTTATTATTATATATAATCTTATACTAAATGTTAGATCCTTCCAATAATATCCTGATAAATTACCATTAGCTGTGTTTATGTTACCACCTGATTTGTTAACCTCTTGTGTTGTAGTGTTGTAATATGCAGGTGTTGTTGAACTGCTGTAATACGCTCTCATTGAATTACCAATAAGTGCAGTAACTAGTGGTGCAGGATAAGCTACGCTGTCAACTGTAACCGATCCTGTACCATCACTCGATAAACCATCAATAATTTTAGCTGATGTATATGTTGTGTCAAAATTAGATAGCCAATCTAAATCTTGTAATTTAAGATCTCCTAATATAGCTTTTAAATTCTGTGCTCCAAAGAATGTAATTTTATATGTATCTGCTTTACCATTTTTTAAATCTACTCCTTCTAATCTTATACTACCTTTTTGAAATGGCAAACTGTTTAATTCTATTTTTGCGTCTACTTTTTTTCTAGCATCAAAAGAAAAACTTAAACTTTGCGTAAAATTTTCATAATGCTTAAAAAATTTGTTGTTTGTTTTACTAGCAGGTATACTAAATGTTTTAGAAAAATCAGTAAATACTTTAGCAGGATCTTTAACATCTTGAATAACTTGTGTTAATGATATTGTTTCATCTTTAAATAAATCTAACCTAGTAAAATTTAAATCGTTAGGTAGTTTAGCGTGTAACTCAATATTGTTCATTATCTAATATTACTTATAAAGTCAAAAGCGTATTCTGCTGTTATTGTATACTGTATTACTTTATCATTTAAACCTGTCTTTATTGTTTGCTGATTACTTGTTATAATAATTGGTACTGTTTGTTCTGATCCACCCATTACTTTTCTAATCCAAACCTGTTCGCTAACTAGTAATTGTTTCATACTTTCATTAACACTATCGTAACTCATAGGTGGCGTATTCAATATAAGACCTTCGTTTGCTAATGTGTTAAATTGTTTTATACTATGTTTTTGCTTGTCATACTCAAAACTTGTATTATTAATGTTTCTTTTAAACTTTGTTGTGCTTACTTTAATATCTTCTGTAGTCTTTCCGTTAAAGTAAAAATCTTGTAATGCTCCGTACTTGTTTACAAATGTGACCTTATATGCTGTATGTTTATTACAAACTCTATTAATAACAAAGACTGTACTAATAACAGTAGCTGTTGTAGCAGTTGCAGTAAAAGAACTATATACTATTGTTGATCCGTCCCAATATGGTATCTGCCCTGCTGTGTTATCAGGATAATATAATTGTACTGTATTTCCTGTAGGTGGATTATTGCGTGATGTTGTTAAGGTTGTGTCTATAAGTAAATCGTTTTGTGCTATAGTTTTTGCACTATTCTGACCAGTTCCTGTGCCTTCCATAAATTCATAGTAACCATCTAAACCTTTATGTGCTATTGATACAGAATTTCCTACTTGTGTTGCAGTTTGTCCTGTATTAATTTCATCTACTGTTTTATTTTTAAAAACAAGTGATCCAGTAATTGAAATAAATTGTGGTGTGTATGAGTTGTTAAATGTAATATCTAAATAATCTCTACATAAATCTGCTATCTCAAAACTTATTGTTCCAGTTTCCTGATTTGCCGTACTGGTTGCAGTTAGTACAGTATCTTTACTCATCTCACTAATTAATGTTCCCCCAACAGATAAAGTTATCGTTGCACTTTTCGCTACATTAGGACTTGCGTATGGTTGACTGTGTGTTTCGTAATAAGGTGATCTTAATAATATTGTTGCCATTATATATTTTTTATTAATCCTGCTTCAATCATTTGTTCTATCATATCTATTACTAAGTCATCACTAAATATGTTTTGTAAATCTTGTGGTAATTTTTTAAACTCATTAACAAATGGTATTGTAAAAAAATTGTTAGCCCTTATACCTTTCTCATATATTGATCTAGCAATTACATAACCAATAGCATTATACTTACCTTTTGCAAACTTACCTTTCGTATCTCTAAATCTTATGTTCTTAGCTTTTGCCCACGATCCTATTGCAGAACTTGGTGGTGGTTTACTTTTAAACTTGAATGGTGTGTTCTTGTTTACTCTATAGTTACTCTTAGTACCTTTTACTCCTTTATCTATGTAATCTCCATAATCTTCCATAAATAAACCATAAGCTATCTGCCCATTATTCTCTAATAACTTTTGATACTTAATACTATTGTATAATCTTTTTGTGTTGTTTATAGGTCGCTTCTTTCTTTGCAGTTTTGTACCCTTACTTAAATTCTGTCTAGCTTGTTTTTGTACTGCTTTAAAAAACTCTACTAACCTTTCATTAATTTTGTCTGATACTACTAACATATATTTTGATCATTAGGTATTTCTATATTTAAATCTGCATTCCAACCTGCTAGATTATTTTCAAACCTATCTACAAATGGTTCACAGCTAGGATCATTAGTTAACTTATATCCTTGTGTAGATAAATCTCCAAACCTTAGTTTTTGTATTAATAAATTTAAAACTCCTAATTGTGTGTTAAGTATATCTTGTTCGTCTGTATTCTTTCTGAACTTATCAACTTCTTTGTATTTACTTGTGTCTTTAATATCCATAACTAATACAGTTATATTATATACAAGTGTCTGTTGTGTTGATACTACGCTGTTTACAATAAAGTGTGCTAAGGGAAATATAGTTTGTTTACCTAGATCTACTTCTGTTACATCACCTATTGTTACTGTCTTTGTAATATTGTTACTTAATAATGAACTTTCTAATAATTCACTTATTTTGTAATACGATCTAATTGCTATGTTTCCTTGCATTTGATTTTAATTCTGCTTTTTCTACTTCACCTTTTTCTTTAATGTATAATAATACAGTTAATGCTTTTGTTAATTTCTCCCTAGTGATATTCTCGAATTCTGTAATACTTCCTTTAGCGAGTTCGTAAATTGCTGAATACCACCCCCACCTTTTATGGAATTGAGCTGTTCTGTCGAAAGATTCTCCATCTCCTGATCCGTTAAATAATCCATCATATTGCTCGACAATTCGATTCCTAAATTGTAAAAAAAAACCACTGAACTAAAACAAACATCTAATGGCATATCTTTCATAGTATCACTTTCTAATCCTTCGTAGTCAACTATGTTATACTTCTCCTTATGTTTTTGTGCTATTGGTCTATAGAGCACGTTCATAGCTTTGTGCATTTCGTCCCAATTTTGCATAAAGGTTTCTATGTCTACGTATTCTCCTAATGATATATCTTCTAACACTGGTATAAAACCATACTCTAAGTTGTTTAGTTTAAACTTATGTATTAAGTCAGGTTTAATTTCTAAGATCTCATTTAGTATTGCTACTATCTGATTTATATCTGTGATCTTAATTTTAAAAGTATCTTTCAGATCTATACCACAAAATATTTCAATCATTTTCTG
>Ga0209336_10000169_pt1 | contig 33265 bp, 65 predicted proteins | sample LinPmetageLP32_FD_184042 | JGI IMG/M metagenome (GOLD analysis project Ga0209336, IMG submission 184042) | Marine viral communities from the Pacific Ocean - LP-32 (SPAdes) (version 2) | ecosystem: Environmental > Aquatic > Marine > Oceanic | place: Pacific Ocean | collected 2009-08-23
TTGGCACGTCATACGTATCATATAAACTAACTTCATCTAAAATCTTTGCTCTAACTTTAATACGTCTCATTATATCAGTAACAAGTTTTAATTGTTTGTTACCTTTAATATCGTAAACACCTTTAGGAAATTTAGAGAAATATGCCATATTACATACCCATCGCTATTGTTTCTTTTGTCATAATTTCTGTTTCTTTAAATGCTAAATCAACCTTTGCCATAACTGGCGGAGCACCCTTGTCGTCTGCCTTAAATGTAGAAAACACTCCTTCAGGAGCATAGTCAACGTTCATTGTTTCTAATACACAACGGCTAATTCTAGGAATATATGTGTTAATATTTTCTCTGTACATATATGTAATTTGAAACTCACTAGGCACATTAAAATAACCTCTACTTGTAGATTGATATTCAGGCGACATATGAAATTTAAATAAGTTTATAATCTTGTGCATTTCATCTTTTTCTTTTTGATTTTTAGGAGCAAACTCAAAAGGAAAATTAAATGTTCTAAATGGTACAGATTGAAATACTAATTCCATCTGTGGGTTAACTGCCTGACCTTTTGCTTTATCAAAGGCTGCCTCAGCACCCTCAAAACCTGGTATTAAACTAGCTGCTCCAAACAAAGCACTTCTAGCAAATATGGCAGCTGCGTCACCACCTGAATCTTTAGCTGCTGATACTAGGGCAGAGGCGGCGTCTTTTACACTACCAGCATTTACAACACCTGTCAAGGCATTACCTAATAGACCTGCTATGCCTGTTGAAGCGTCATTATAACTAGCACCATAACCAAATTTAAGTGCTTGACCTGGTGTGTATAAAATTATACTGTCTGATAAGAAAGTATGTGTTGGTGTTTTTTCATTTAGTCCTGAGCTTACTTTAATTTCTCTATCAGCAAAGTTTAAACCTTTTTTCTTTAATTTTGCTAGTGTTTGATTTTGACTACTATTTTCACCAACATAAAAACCACCATCAGCACCTGATACATTATTAACAGCTTGATTTATTTTTACACTAGGGTGTGTACCTTGATCTTTAAATTTTGATGACTTGTGCATTATCACATCAAATATAATAAAATGGCCTTCACCTAAATTCATTGTTTCTTCAGGATATGCCACAAAACCATACTCATACGGATTGACCGTCATATGTGCTTTAGGGTCTATGTTTTGTATTTCTAGTGGTGACTTGTTAATTAACTTAGCAGCCAATTTCTTCTTTTGAGCACCACCAGCTGCGAAATTGTTTATAGCACCAGAAATAGATTGACCAACCATATTTCCTACTACGCCTTTTATGATGTTTGATACTTTACTTGTAAATGCCATTTTGTTTGCTTACCTATATATTAGTAATATTTATAATGAAAAAGAGAGCAACATATAAGGGTATTTACAGACCCACCAATCCAAAGAAATACGCTGGCGATCCTACAAGAATAATATATCGTTCTAATTGGGAGCGTAAGTTTATGGTATATTGTGACCGTAATGAGGATATTATACATTGGGCTAGTGAAGAATTAGCGATACCCTACGTCAATCCAATTGATAGAAAAAGACACCGTTACTATCCTGACTTTATCATAAAAACTACAAAAGGCAAGCGTTATATGATAGAGATAAAACCAGCTGCTCAAACTAAAAAACCTAAACCTAAAACAAAGAGAACAAGAGCATTTATGAGAGAGAGTTTAGAATATATCAAAAATGTGGCTAAATGGCAAGCCGCTGATGTTTATTGTAATGATAATGGTTTAGAGTTTAAAATCTTTACTGAAAAAGAATTAGGTATCTATTAAACAGGCACAGTTCCTAAATTAATCATTGTGTCGTCTATGTTTTTACTACCACTTAAAGTATTAATACTAGCAGAGTTGCTAGCCACGTTTTGTTGACTTCCACCTATTACATTGTTTATTACTGTACTACTTGTTGTAGCACTAGCAAATTCAGCATTTGTTTTTGTTCTTTGTTCAATATTTAAATTAGGCACAGTAAACTTAGGTGATTCTGGTACCTCTAAATCTTTTAATATCTTTTCTTTTTGTGCTTGATCTTTTTCGGCCTCTGCTATGATGGCCTTCATTTCTTTCTTCTTCTCGGTATCTTTATCATCAACAAGTGTTTTTTCACCAGCTCTTTCTAATTTTTCTATCTCAACACCAGGTATTTTGTTTATTAATGTTATTATACCATTTATGGCGTCTATGAAAAAGTTTTTAAGTGTGATAAATGCCTCTTTAAAAAAGTTTTTGATTTTACCAGGTATCGTTTTTACAGCGTCAATAAAATTACCAATGCTGTCTCTAAATTTGTAAATTAAAAATATAGCAGCACCTATGGCTATACCTATTGCTATTGGTATTGGTTTTAATATAAATGATAAAGCTCTAAATGCTTTTACTACAACTTTCAAAGCACCCTTACCTAAAAACATAAATGTCTCGCCTATACCCATAACAGTATCTTTTAACATCATACCTGCCTCACCAATGGCGTTAAATGGTCCCATTAAAGCGTCAACAAAACCTGCCAACATTGGTGGCAGTTCTAATCTATCACCACCTGTATCGGCAGTATTATCTATACCTAATGTTTCTGATTCTGTAGCTATAGCAGCTCTTCGTTGTGTGATTTCTTTTTCATCAGCAATTATTTTTTCTTTGTCTGCTACTGTAAGTTCATCTTTCTTTAAAAGTTTTTCTCTTTGTTTGATGATTTCTTTTTCTCTTTTGTCTGTCTGTTTTATTTGATTGTTTAGTAAAGAAGTTCGTTCTTTAATTTCTTTTCTAGTAAGTATATTAGTTTCTATTCTAAACTCTTTGCCTTCTTTGATAGTTTTTACTTCAGCCGCTATATTACTTTGTCTTAACTCTTGTACTTCGGCCTCTGCCTTAACTTTTTGTTCGCCAAGTTGTTTAAGTCTATCTGATAGGCCTTTATTAAAATCATCTAAATTAATACCTAATTTATCAATTATAGTCTCTGTTTTTTTAAGTGCTTCTTCAAACTTAAAAATACTACCACTCTCTGCCTGTTCAGTTATCTCTTTTGCTAGATTTCTAACTGTTGTAGGAGATATAACAGTTTTTTGACCTGCGCTGACTGTTTTCATAGTCTCGCTAGTTATGGTCTTAAACAGAGCTTTTATATCAGATTCTAATACGGCCATTTATTATCTTCTTGGTTCTTTTGATGATGAAATTTTTGATGATTTACCATTTACATATAATCCAAACCAAGCAGCGCCAGCACCAACAACGACAGATACAAAACCTGCTTGAGCATTGTTAGGAGCGTCTAAAGCCATAAACCAATTCATAGTGTTATAGAATACTAGGCCATATAAGACCATCATAATTCTAGGTACAGTTCTCCAATTAGATAAAAATTGTGGTAATTCTTCTTTTAAAAACCACCATACCCATTTAATTGTATTTACTGTTTTCGTTGTAGTTTCTTCAAACATTATTTGTTCCTCTCTCGTTTTCTCTCATTTTCTTGTTTAATCCAATTTGACAACAGAGACACATATACGTCTCGTTCCCAAGGCATTAAATTCTCTAATTCACTTAAGCTATATTTATGATGTTGTATCAGAGCAAAGTTAGTTTCGAAGTATGCCTCTAGGCTGTTGTGGGCGAGGCTGATTCGAAAAAATCATTTAGTCCTGATAAAACTACTTTACTTTTCACATTGGTAACTGGATTTGTCACCTCAACCTCGTATCTTAAACGAGGCATAGTATCAAAAAATGACTTAATTTTAACAAAAGAATCTTGTGATAAATCTTCAAAAAATTCTTTTATCTCTTGTTGTGTACTATCTTTCGCTGGATATATTTTATCGCCCTCGTATATATGGTCAACACACTCCGTTAGAACATCAAATATTTGCTCTGTCGTAGGGTTTTCCATAGTGCCTGATTTTAATACATTCATTGTTGGATATTTAAGTACAACACCTAAGTTTCTTTTTTCATCAACTACTAATTTGTTTGTATGCTTATCGTCAACTTCAACATTAACTTTTGTTAAATCAACTTCAACATCAGCATAAGTTTTTTTATCATCTGGACATAACACTTTAAATTTAGTTATCTCACCTACTGATTTAGCTCTTATCTGTAAAAAGATGTATTCTAAATCAAATGTTGGTAATTCTTCTACTTTTAAACTATTAAATGTACAAGACGCTACTATTTGTTTTGTTGCTTGAAAAATCTCATCTGCTTTTTGAGATTCCATTGCCATCAAAAGTATCTTTTCTTCTTTTACTAGAAACGGTCTATACTTAACTTTAATATCTTGTGATGGTAAAGTCAGTTCATATGTCGGCGTTTCAATTTTTGGTAATGCCATTATATCTCCTTATTATATAATTTATATATTTAGTGGTGGTATTCTAAATGGTGGAAATGCTCTTCCACCAGTTATAGGTCCTATTGGTACTCGTCTTCTTATATCGTTCAATACATCACGGCCTGCTCTTCTTAATTCAGGCGGTAATTTACTGAATAAACCACCAAACAATCCACCATATTTAACTGTTGGTACGTTAAATTCTTTTTGACCTAACAATGAAACATTATCTGCTTCATCAATGAAATAATTGACCCAATGTCTAAATGAAAACGTTACTGTAAACGTTTGTACCTGGTTTGTATCGTGTGAATACGAAACAGCACCAATAGTTTTTGGGAAACAATCAAATAATTTTACAGCGTAAGTTACGTCATCTCTTTCGTTTTGGCTAGCATAATTACCTAATTGTAATATGTTTACCGGAGATACATAATCGTTGTAATAATTAAAATTAAATGTAGTATTACTATAAGCAGCTTTCTGCCATAGTTCAAAATAACTTCGTTCTCTTAAAAATTTGTCTGTATAAAATGTTGCTGTTATGTCAGCAAACTGAGCGTCATAAGCTATTTTTCTAGTAGGGCCATTGTGCTTAATTTCTTTTGTTATTATCTCTCTACTAGGCATATCTACTGCTGAACAAAATGCTTGTACTCGTCTAGCATTGGCCAACTGTACTGCTCTTAAATCTTTTGATAAAGCAAAACCTCTTGTCTCATCTGTAATCTCACTAGAATAAGTAGCGTCATTATCGGAAGTACCAAATAAGTTCTCACCTACACCATTTGGTAAATTAAATTCAATATAGTATCTTGCTTTTCTAGCAAAACCCTCTGCCTCGTTTACGTAGGCTTGTATTCTACCCATTGTAGAATCTGGATTACCACCTGCTCTTTGTTTTAATCTACTATCACCTTGTACATTGTCTAAAGATCGGTCACGTGGTATACCAATCCTTACATCAAAACCGCCTATTCTTTTTCCGCCTCTTAAAATTGCCATTAAATCATACCTCTACTGTCTGCCCATACTTTACTTGTACCTGCTTTAACAAATCTTTGTACAGGTAGATAAGCTGCTAAAGCAGACTCATCAAAATCTATTCTTAAAAAACTTGACCTAACATAGCCATACAAATATTTTTTAAGTGTTGGTTTTACTAGATTAATACCTTTTACAATATCATAACTTACACTCATTTTAGTTGATGATTTAAAACCACCATCTGAAAACTTTTGTAATCTTTCTAACAATCTAAATCTTAAAAGATATGGTAAGTAGTGAAAGTTCATACCTAAAAAACCACCCTTAATTGGTTCTAGTGGTAATACAAGTGGAAATCTGTCGTAGTAAGGTAGTTTAGCCTTTGTTTTAGGATCGTAAAAAAACATATTTAAACGACCTGTGCTTGGTTTACCTATCAATTTACCACTATTCATTAACTTTCTAGCGGTAACTGTGTCTGCCATTGATTGTACATTTTTTCTGTACCAATCAGCAGACTTCTTAATTCCGCCTTGCCTGTCTTTTAATGGATCTAGTATTGAAGCCATAACAATATTTATACGAGGAAATAAAAAAGGCCAGGTATTTCTACCTGACCTTTAAGCATAGTTAAGAGAGAGAGTATTACTCTTCCTCAGCTAATTTACTAAAGTATGACAAAGTATCGTCACCATCACTAGCTTCTGGTTGAGCATTAACTTCAGCTTTTTTTGCTGTATCGTTGGTTTGAGGCGGGAGCTTTACATTCTCAACGGTACTAGCATTTCTGTCGCCTGTAATTACCCTATTCAGTTTCTCTTTGAGTTCATCATAGGTTTTAAAATTACTAAGGTCAACAAAAGGTTTTAGAGGGTGTTGTAGTTTCCAAACTGCTTTGATTTTCTCGTCATCAACAGCAACTTGACTTACGCCCTCAAACTCGGATTTGTCGTAGTTCCAATAACCATCAACTTTTCTAATTTTTAGTTTAAAGTTAGCACCTTTCCAAAAATCAAATGGGTTGATTGGTTGTTCATCATCAAACGCCGGTTGCATTGCTTCTGTAATCTTATCAAATATCTTTTTACCAAATTTGAATAAGAATACTTTGCCCTCGTTTTCAGGATGTTTTGGGTCACTTACAATCATAATATTAGAATAGTAAGATAACTTTCTTTTTCTTTTTCTAGCTATCTCTTTATCACTATCTAGTCCTGTATTCCACAATCTTGTGTTTTCTTCCGACACAGGATCTTTTTGTGACATTGTTGTTAATGAGTTTTCAATATACCAGCCACCTTTGTCTTGGAAAGCGTGAGACCAAACTCTCTGCCAAGGTAAGTCTTCACCATCTATGGCAGGTAAAAATCTTAACACAGCAAAGCCATTGCCAGTTTTATCTAGTTCTGGTTTCCAGAATCTGTCGTCTTGGTATTTGTTCTTGTTTGATTGATCCTCAGGTTTGAGGTTTGTTTCAAGTGCTTTTGTTAACTTATCAAAATTACTTGATGATGTCTTTAATGTTTCAAAGTCCATTGTATTTCTCCTTGTATGTATCTTTGTATTCGTTGTTTTTGTGTTACCTGTATAATCGGTATCATTTTTATTTATAAGAGTTCTCACGTTGATTTGCCCATTTTTTTACTTCAGCATTTCTAGCCTTTTCATCATAGGTTGCTCTAGGTAAAGACCTCTTAATTCTGTACTCTTTATAACTTTCACACCATCTTACTATCGTGTTTAAAAGTTTATATATAATTTTATCAAACATATAACTACTAATATATCACAACCAGATGATTTTGTCAATGCTCCTACAAATTAAACTTCTTGTAAAAATCATCATAACTCATATAGTCTAGGTTGCCTTTGTGGTCTGTCCAATCTCTACACACCTTGTTAATATCATCATTACCTTTGATACTATTCTGTACCTTGTAAAACATAACTTTTTTACTCTTATGTTTACCAGAGAAGTCAAAAAATGTCTCTTTTAATTGTTGTACCCAATTTACACTAGGTGTAGGGGCGTGGTCTTTTAGCACATAGTTTGGTGTACCAGCAAATATATTATTAACTTTACCTGTTGTGCTACCTAAATCCATACCCAATAGATAGACCTCATTTGGTTGTTCTAGTAAACACGATATATAAGTTGCTGTAGGGCCAGCTGCCCAACCTTTATCTTTAAAATCATCTATGTCATTTAAACATTTTGACTTATTACCCTCTTTTAGCCAAGATACTTTAATAGATTTTTGTTGTACAAACTTTCTGCCTTTAGTTTTATCACTTCTAACTACGCTAGCAACACCAGAAACACTTGAACCGTGCATTACAAATTCTTTACTATTGCCTCTCTCATTTTCGTAAAAGGCTCCTTCTTCTCTTGCTAATTTTAAATCTTCGTCTGAAGCACCAGCTTTAATCATATTCTCATATAGTTGAGCAGGTACTTTTGACCAGTTTCTAAAATAACAAGGTACTTTTTCAGCATAACCACTATGATAAATTTCGTGCATTATACCTTGGTCTACACCTATAAGAGTGTCTATGTCATCTGGATTAGTTCTATAAATGGCATTACATCCATAAATCTTACCGTGTTGCTTTAGTTTTTTTAAATCAACACCTAATCTACTTTGGCCATTGCCTAAACAAAATACAATATTAGGATATGAACCGCCCTCTTTACCCATAAACAAATACCTTTTTCATTATTAGTTTACATTCAGTAGGATTAAATTTAACAAATGGTTTTAACTTGGCCAACGTAGATGAGATTTTAGGCCATACCACATTCTCGGTAATTTCTTTATCCCAATTTTTACTAAACGACAAGAAGTGGTCAAGCACAATGGCGGACTGGAAAGACGTTCTTTTTTGAATAAGTAAACGTAACAATCTAGGATGTTGTCCGCTACGGCATATAAAACCATCATCAAAAGAAAGATTACGAGAAAGAAAGTCATTATTAATCCGTACCATATCGTCCCTAAAATGATATCCAAAAGATTCTTTACGTTTTCTAAAGTCCAAATAGATGTCTTTTCCGTCATTTTGTAATAAATTTCCTATCCACTTTTTGTTATTATGTATAAAGTTAGCAACAAAAAAGTCAACAATGTTATCTTGGTCATACTGTTTTGATAATTTATGAAAGAAATATCTGTCATTTCTTTTAGTAAATGTTTCAAGTTTACAATTAACTTTTCCACCATATTCTTCATAATTATATGTATCCGTTGTAAAATGTAACTTGATTGCCAAGTAAGCCTTAAATACTTCAAAACCTCCATACATACATCAATCTTCTAATATTTTATTTGTAGCCTCTATTAGTTCCTCTGTCGTAAATTTACTTTTATCATCTTGTAATTTCATTTCATACTTTAAGATTAGATTACTTAATCTCTGAGCAGGCCAATTTGATTGTACCATTTCGTCTCTCAACTCTCTTAAATCTTTTAATATATCTTTTATCATATTGGTAACTGACCACATTTAGGATATTTTAACATCTTTAAGTTAGTCGCCTCTAGTTTGATTTTTTCTTTAAGTGATTTTGATATAAGGTTACCTACTGTACCCTCATCTATGTTGTGTTCTTTACAATACCACAACACGGCTTCCATATGTGATATGGATTTTTCTTTTACAATGTTTTCTATTTTTAAACTAAATTCTTTGCTTGTCATAATTTTTTTTAAGGCCGTGGTTTGACTCTCGCCTAGTACACGGCCTGGTACCTATTGTTTGTTAACGGTACCAATATATCATATGATATTGGTTTTGGCAAGTTTTTAAGAAGTTTATTTGTCGGTAGTTGTTAGATCAAATGTATGAAATAATATACAGCTCTCTGAACCATCTGGTACATCTATTACGGCTGCTGACTCTGATTTGTCCTCATTTACATAATAAGTTATCATATAAACTGGTTGTCCATCAAAAGCCATTCCTTCTCTACCTAAAGAAAGAGTAAGTGGTTTAAATTCATAATGATTTAAGTAATTGTTAATTGTATTTTGTGAACCACATAATGATGGTACTTGTTGAAAGTAGTATTGACCAAAATCATTTTCGTGTTCAGCATATACGCTTGTAGCAAATAGTATACCTAAAATTGTTATGAGTTTTTTCATCTTATCCTTGTTAAATAAGATGTGTTTAAGACTTCACCTTATCTTTTGTTTTCTGTTCAAAATATTTATAAAAGTTTTGAATAGACTTGCCAAGTTCTTCTTCGTAGTCTGCTTTGTTCTTAACAAAGGTCTGAACAGTACCGTCTTCACTAGCAAGTAAAATAACCACTTGTTCAATAGGTTTTCCAAACGTTTCTTCAAACATATGAGCATAAGCTGTGGTTTGTAGAAAGTAATTCTCAATCCAGTCTTCTTGTCGCTCTTTGTTTGCTGTCTTAAAATCAATTACAGATAACTTACCATTGTACTCGGCCACACAATCTACTTGACCAGCAATTGTAAGTTTTGGACTGTACATAATTGCTTCTAATAGATGTATATTATCAATTTGATCTATGTAAGGTTTCATTAACTTAAATAAACCTATTGGTAAAACGTCTCTAATACTAGGAGTTTCGCCTTTGATGTATTGTTCTACAAGTGTGTGAAATGCTTTACCTCTACGAGCTGCTCTACCCATTTCCCAATTGGCAACATTCTCACCAATGGCGTCTCGCCATTTTTGTAAGCCTTCTTTTTTTCTTATACCCAATACCGTGGTAACAGATGGATAGTTCTTACCGTCTATATTGTAAAAACGGTGACCATCTACTTTCATACCTTTTGTTTTAGGTAATATAGTCTTGTCTAGTTCTATAAATTTAAATGTCATAATATCCTCACTATACCATAATTTAGCTTATTTGTCAAGCTTCATACTTAAATACTTCGAAATCAAATCAAAGATTCATTAACTTCTTCTGGTGTAGGTCCGCCAGCAGCGTCTGAATATTCTTTTTGGTAAGCTGTTTTACCATTAGCGTCTCTAAATGCTATCAAATATTCTTTTCTATTTTCATCACCATTCTTATAAGAGCAATGTACCCACCCACTATTAGGTTCGTCCTTTTTGTGGTATTCCAGAATCAACTGGTCAAAATCCAGGTTATCGTGTATCCAATCGGCCAATGTTTTATTCGACAATCCATAGATTTCGAAATCGGCCGCCTGGCCAGAGGCGTGTTGTGAAGATACGCTTGAGCCTATTTCTACACACAATTCTGGACTACGAAACCCACTTGATATTGATACAACTTTGGCAAAATGGTCTCGGACTGGTTGTAATACGTGGTCACAAAGTCTTTGTAAGTTCTCAATATTATCCTCATTAGGATTATTATTGATATTCTTCCTGGTAGCTGTTTCGCTTTTGATAAGTTCTTTAAGCGAAAAGTTTTTGCTTAGTCTCATTTATTTTTTCCTTTGCTTTTAACTTTAATTTTTTGAGTTGTCTTAAATCGTACCAAGTGCCGGTTGATCTATCATTATTTCTTTTTACTTCAATATCATTAACGGCTCTTTTTAGTTCTTTATGTTCTGCTTTCGCTGTCATATTAACTCCTTGTTACCTTGTTAATTTTAAGATTTTCTCTATCTGTGCCTTAATAATTGGTCCTCTGTTTGGCCAATGTATGTAAGGTTCGTCTGATTTAGATAAATTATATAAAAATGGTAATATTACTTTTTCAATTTCTTTAAATCTATCTGTTATATCTTTAGCTTGTACTTCTTTTGTTATAGTTTCTTTTTCTGCTACTATTTGCATTATCTCGTTCATCATTGACTTAATTGATGAAACATCTGATTTAACTTTAGAAATCTCTATGTTAGAGTTTTCTACCAATTTTGGATCAACAGCAGGTGTACTATCAGTTTTTGGCTTTGAAGACACCGGTGTAAAACCATAGTCTTGGTCCATATCAAAATCTCGCATATAATCTGGTATATCTGCCATCTTATTTACCTCTTCTTTTCCTGTGTTTTGCTAATACTTGTTCTGTTTTAGATTGTTTGATTGTTTTTTTACCATATCTATTGGCAAGTTCACTTTTAGGGTGAGCTTCTGCTATTCTACTTAAATTGTCTTTCCATCCGCCATCTTGCCTATATGAGAGGCCTGAAACCCCTGCTACAATATTTAGACTCTTTAAGACCTGGTTGATGTGTGAATTTTGTTCTAAATATGTCTCCATTTCTGATATGGTCATCATATCAGTATGTTCTTTTTTAGTTTTTTTGTTATAAAACGTATATAAAGGCATTAACTTTTAAATGGGTCTTTAGTTATAAAATACTTATTAAGTATTTCTAACTGGTCATCATACTCAGCAATTATCAACAATTCTTTTTCAATTGTTTCTATAACATCTGGATGTTCAGCAATACCATTTATTTTTTCTAGTAATACTTCTACATTTGCTTTATGTTTTGCTATATGACCTTTAGCGTGTTCTTGTAATGCTTCAATTAGTTGTGTTCTCATTTTTTTTATCCTCTCTTAAACCATCCCATAATATTTTTTCTTCGTCAAACGTAAATGGTCTAATCATATTTTTACCTTTGTTTTTTCTTTCTTTAGTTTGTCTTTTAGATTCTACTAATGACAATTTTTCCATTTCTTCATAGTCCATACTATTCCTTAAATGCCTCTGGCCATTTGGCGTCAAAACTATCGTATTGATTATACTGTACATCTTTATCGTCAGCTTCAATCATATCTGTATACCATTGTGGTACAACAGATGGTGCTTTCCAAGTAGCAAATCTTCTTTTCTTCATAATATAATACCTACGGTAACTTAAAACACTATCACCTGGTACTTTACATTCATCTGGCATAGCAGGCTGTGGATCAGTTGCTATCTTATTTATTTTAGAATTTTTAGGTGGTTCTGATAGTATAATACCTAACTTTTGAATTGCTAAGTGGTCTTTAGTGTGGCCATATCTTAATTTATATTCATTATTTAAAGACATCATATGTCTGTATAACCACATATAGTTGTAAGCAGATTCAAGTAGCCATATTGTACTAGGGTGTTTTACCCAGCCAGCTTTGTATAGTATTTTTTCGTAGTTTGAATTAGAGTGTTTCCACCTTTTTATCTTTCTACCATTAGCTGTCTTATCATAATATTCAGTACCGTCTAATACTCTATGACAAGTAGAAAGTAATTGAGCAGACTCTAAAATCATTTTTACCACGTGTTTATCACAACTCATTTGAGCTGCTTTTACGGGGTCTTTATCTAAATAAAATATATTCATTAATCAATAACCTTTCTAAAATAATCCATAGCGTCATATTTCTCACATAGTTTTTTGAAAACATTAAACCAATAGTTTTTACTCCAATCGGTCATTGACTTTTTACATCTGTTTTCAGCGTTTGATATTCTTCTAATCTGTACAGGTGACAGTTTAGATTTTAGTTCGATTTCATTTTTTAGTTCTTTGCTAATCATATAATATAGTATATCAGTTTTTTTTGTTCTTGTCAAGCACAGGATGTTGTTTATAATCAACTTCTTGGCATATTGCCTCTAATCCGTCTTTCAAAACCCTACGAATCTTACAATCATAACCTGTAATTGAAGATAGAATCTTGTCATCTGTTGTTTTCTTACCATTGGCCGTAAGGCTTAGGTCAATACCACTTTTAACATATGTTATTGTTTTATATGATTCGTATGTGGTTGTAGATGTACCAACAACTGCTGGTAAAGTACCACAAGCATTTAGTAATAGAATACTAATTATTAGGATTGTTTTTGTCATTATCGTTCCAGTCCATTATTTGATTTATTTTAAGCTTGATTTCATCTGGATCAAGGCCGTCTAACTCTTTATAACCTAGTTTGTTTACAAAACCTTGGTAACCTTTTAATTTTTTGTTTCTTTTTTCTAACTTATCTATCTTTTGTTGTAGATAGTCTTCATCATTTACTTTACTTAATTTTCTTTTCATATTCCATTGTCTTAATGAAATATTAGCAGCTACTAATAGTAATACTGCTAAAGGGTCAAATACAAATATCAATATCAATATAACTATTCTAACAGAGTGGTCAAAATAATCCTCTGCTTTTTCACCATATATCATTTCAGCGATATACTTGATAGGTCCTACTTCGGCCTCTATCTTATCTTGTTCTAATTTTAAGGTTGCCTTTTTATTTGTAAGTTCAGCAATTTTATCACTAGCATTATTGATTGCTGTATTTAATTCTTCTCGTTCAGATTTTTGTTTCTTTCTCTCTTTTAAACCTCTACTTACATATTCTTTATCTATGTAAACATCTAAAGCTTTGTCTAGTTGATCTAACGTTTTTTGTGATCTGTTAATAATCAATTGTTGTGAATTTATTTGATTGTCTAGTAATTCTATTTTTATATTATTACCAGATGTAGGTTTAACCTGGTCTAGGTGTGCCTTTGATAAAAAACCAAAGATACCCATAGATGTAATGAATATTAAAATTATGATGGCACCAAATAAGTACCCTTTTAATAATCTTGGTACATCTGAGCGCCAGTTTTGATATAACCAACTGGCAGCTACCAACTTACCTACTTCTAAAGCAGAACCCATAGCAATAATAGGAACAAAAGCGCCAGCAAAAAGTGTTGCTAGACCTATGATTGAATAACCAGCCGCTATAATAGAAATACTAATAGCTGATATAAAAGTTAGTAATGTTAAAAACATAGTTATATTTATTTGATTGATTTATCCGTGGCAAAAGTATTTTCTAACTTTCTGACTTTCTTAATTATTCTAATAACTCTTTGGTCATAGTCAGCTGTAGTTGAAAACTTATCTAAAGTTTTAATTAATTTTATAGGGTCACCAGTTTCTTGTCTTTTTTCCCTAAACTCAGCATATGCTGGGTGTTCATTTAACAACCTAACATACTCTTTTACACTATCACATTTACTACCAAATGATCTAACACCCCAACCTGGCCATTTTTCTACACCTACAGGTAATAAGTGTGGTGTTTTTTCGCTAAATGTTCTAATACCAAATAAGTTATTTGCCTTTTGAGCAAATCTACTCATACCCCAACCACTTTCTAAAGCAGCCTGGCCTACAATCATTTCATAAGGTACTCTTTTATCTTTTGGTGTTGAAAAGTTTATATAGTTTATACATTTATGTAAAGCTCTAACAAATTGTACATCATTAGTATATGTAAATTCTGGTTCTCTTAAATCCATTTCTTTGATTTGATTCATATAGAATATATCAAGTTGGCCATTTACTTTTGATTTAGCGTGTTTATTAGGGTGAAAAGTACCATAACCATAACTTAATAAACTTAATACAATAAGAGCTAAAATAACTTTAGACCAGTACCAAGTTTTGTGTAATGTTTTTTCCCAATTAAAGTTTTTTGGCATAATAATCATATCCTCCCCATTCTTTACCGTCTTCGTCTTTAAATGATTCTAATTTCTTTTGATAAAAAGATAATTGTGGTTCTAGCTTTCTTACTTTTGTAAAGATAACAGCTGCTTGTTTATCAGTAAAGTTGTCATAAACATCTTTTGCCCATTGACCAGTATAATATATTTTACCTGTACCTGATAAGTTAGATGGTTTTACCAATTCACTTAATAGTATTAATGCCTCACCTACACGTTGTTTAATGTAAGGGTCTAGCTCTTTTACTTTTCTCATTATATATCTCTCTCACTTTCATTATAGGTCAATCCCTATAGCATTTAATTTTGGCCTATAACTATAAAATAGTTTGTTGTGATTACCAGTATCGCCAACATTAGCCATTTGGTACAAGTGTACCATTTCGTGTCCTAAAGTGTCCACAAAATCTTTTTTATCTCTATATTCAGGCAACATTTCTAAATGAAATTGTTGAGAGCCTTTTCTTTTCCACTCCCATACTGTGACCTGACCATAACAAAACTTTTTAGATTTATCTTTGTAAATCTTTTTAATCTGTATATCATTAAATGGTGCTAGTTTATTTTTAAATACAGCTTTATTAATCATATTAAAATAGTATTTTATATCCTTGTAAGTTGTTTTATACTTACGTCTGGATGATAATTCTTTTTTCAGTATTTTTTTGACTTTTGCTTTTTCCAACTTGACACCTCTTTTTTAAAAATTTCGTATATGACTAGTGATAGTCCTACCAGTATAATAATTTTCAAATCAGTTGGAGCCTCTAAAAATATTTCAATCATTTACAATCGTCCTCAATTTTAGAGTCTTTTAATAAAGCACATTTATATTTTTCATCAGCCTGTAATCTTAAATCGGTCATTACACCGTCTAAAATAGCAGGTAAATAAGCTTGAAGTATTGATACCATTTCTATTGAATACTTATGAGCTAACTTTTCTAACTCATAACTCATCAAAGCATTGACATCAACATTCGTGCCATTCACTTTAGATTGTATAACGTGGCCAATTACTGCCTTGCTATAGTCATCTGCTTTCGCTTGTGTCATCATATTGGTTAGTAAACCCCATATTAGGCCATTTACTATCAATATTGTCATAACAAACTTTTTCATAATATCCTCTCTTTCTATATTTATAATATACCACAAAAAGAGTGACTTGTCAAGCGATTAAAAGTGTTGATTTTATTGAGTTTTTTGAAGGGCGACACATTGGACGCCCTCAAAATTCGTTGATTCTTAAGCTTTTTTCATAAAATCATCATTCCAGTCAAAAGCCTCTTTTACTACAGCCTCTGTAAGGCCTTTGTAAACTTGGTTTAATCTTTTGTCTTTAATGTTGATTAATAAATCAGCTTCTGTTGTGTGTAAACCCTCTAACACCTGAATAAACAAGGTTTCTTTTCTTGTTTTAGATAGAGTGTTATTACCACCTTTTATGAAGTTAAACAATCTTCTTGTTTCCGATCTTAAAAGTGTATGCTGTGTACCAACTGGTGCCTCGTTTGCCATAAATGGCGGCGTTCCGTCTGGTAAGTCCCATTCTATTTTAGAATAGAAAGCGGCCTTTAATAGTTGTCTTAAATACGGTTTATCGTACTGTTTTAAAACTTCTATTTTTTTAGGTTTATCTTTAGCGTTGTTTATTAAAGTAAAGATTTCGTGTACGGTTTTACCGGAAACACCAGATGTGTTTGCCATAGCCGTCATAGCCTCTTTACTCATTAGTTGTGAGTTTCTTGGTTGTTGTTCTGCCATAATTATCTCCAATATATATTGTCAAAAATCGTTAATGTTTTCAATCAATGATTTCAGTTTGTTTTTCATAAAGTAAGGCAACAGGAGCGACCTGTCAGGTACTTTATAATTTCTAAAGCTATTTATAATGTTATTTTCTATCGTCAATGGTATTTGAGATAGGTCTATTAGCTTCTTATTTCTGTTATAGTTCTTCTTTGTTTCCGAACCTAGTGGTATGTTGTCTAAATTAGACCATTCAGCCAACTTTTGTTTAGTAATAGGTTTCTGCCTATCACCTCTAACAAAAATTTCGTCATCTGATAATATGTTTGGTACACCATCTGATCGGTCACCTTTTATTATCTGTTCTCTTAAAAATTGTATAGGGTCTTGTTGTTCACCAATAAATGATTTTAAAAATGGAGACCATTGATATACATTACCATAACTATGTAATTGTATAAAGTCTTTATCACCTGATACAACAAGGTAAATATCTTCTTCTTGTAATTTAATTAGTGTTGCTATAATATCATCTGCTTCAGAGTTCTCTACATACATCATAATGTAAGGAAAGTTATCTTTAATTTCTTCTTTTATTTCGGTAATAATTTTAAATATATTATCCCAATCAAAAGGGCCATCTTGTCTAGCCATTTTTCTACTATGTTTATAATTAGGAAAAAAGTCTTTTCGCCAAGGATTGCTGGCGTCTGAACATAAAACCATTGTACCGTATTCTCGTTTAAACTTGGCATTGAAACCTCTTAATGAAGTTAACACCATTTGTCTTATCATTTCTTTATTAGGTTTTACATCACCCTTACCTCTGACCTGTGCCATAAGGTTTGAAATCAATACTTGGTTTAAATCTACTAATATCATAATGTTCGTGTTAATCTATTGTTCGCTGTTTCTATATATGCTTTATCTATTTCACAACCAATATACTCTAAATCATACTCTTTGGCAACCACGGCCGTTGTGCCTGTACCCATAAAAGGATCAAATACAACTCCTTGTTTAAGACCAGATACTTTTAAACATTTTTCTACTAACTGCCTAGGAAATATTGCTGGGTGTTTATCTTCACCAGCTATTTCTGCTGTAATATCTTTTGTCGCTTTACTTTGATAAGTTATATGCCAACAATTAGTTGTTGGTCTCCAATCTCTACCACTTCTTTTTTTATTTCGTTCAGCGTTATTATATGCCTCATCATAAGGCACACCTGACCATTCTAAATCTATATCTGTATTACCGTCTTTTGTAAAATGAAACAAATGTTCCCAGCCATTTTGTAAATATCTTTTGCTTGTTGTTGGTGTAGAATAACCTCTAACTTTACCATCAACTTCTACTGACTTTGCCCATATAATATTGTTTTGTAATTTCCAAGGCACATTCTCGGCAATTTTAAATACATCAAAAGGATTATTTTTTGAATAACCTAAATTTAAAAATAGGTGGCCATTTGGTTTTAAAACTCTACACACTTCATACCATACCTCTTTCATCCAAGATATGTAATCTTCTCTTGTGTCTTTGTATTGTCTGTAATTTATTCCTAGATTATATGGTGGGCTTGATATACACACATCAAAAGATTCATCTGCTTTTGTTTCTAAAAATTTTAAACAATCAATGTGGTGTATCATTTAAGTATTTCTTTTTATACCATTTATAAAATGCTTTGTCTTCAAATAGTTTTACAATTTCAGGTGCTGATACCTGATCGCTTCTTATACAATCGGCATAATTTTGATATTCTGATTCTTTAATTTTCATACTGTATCATCACCATAGTAATGGTCTGACAATGGCCCTTTTTTTCTTTTTTCAATTTCTTCTAATCTTTTTAATTCTTTTTTCTTACTATAATTTATAAGCAAAAAAGCTGTAAAGAAACCTACAAAGGTTACCGTACAACCTAAAAAACCTAATAATAATCCGTGTTCTAAATCCATAAATGATAGGTGGCGATTGCTCGCCACCACACCGTTATTTTAATTAAGCGTCAATAGAAGCAACTGTAGCTTTTGTAGGTGCTACAACTGAAGCATTGTCGTATTTAAAAGGCGTTCCGTATAACGCTTTGATACCAGCAGAGATAATAGCTCTCGTTGGTGTACCAAGTCTGTACACGTGTTTACCTTTTACTTTTGAACCGTAGACCATATAGCCTTCAGCTCTTAAAGTATCAACCATACTTCTTGGTGATTTAAGACCAAACTTTGTGTTTAAAGTCTTCCAAGCAATTGCTTGACCTCTTAATAAAGCATTAAGAATTGTTTGTTTTTTTGACAAACTCTTTCTGCCTCTTGTTTCGTTTTTAGTATTTCCAAACATAATAATTTCTCCTTTTTTATTTTTGGACTATTTTACAACCTGCTAAGGCGATTACTTTATGTAATTCCGTTATCGTCATCTGGATCAAATATAATTCCAGTTTCGTTTAAATCTTTTAGTTCTTCTTTAAAATCTCTACTCAATGGTTTACCGTTTTTAATTTTAGTATCTGTGACACCCGTATAATCTATTTGAGCAGATTGAGTTCCGTCTCTGTTTACCTTTAAGTTTACCATTTTGTCTGATAGTTTTTGTGCTGGGTGTTTAATATCAAAGTCTCTATACATTAAACCTCTCATTACATCTACTAACAAAGCCAAGTCTTTTGTAAAACTATGTTTATCAGTTTTGATTGCCATATCATAAAATTGTTTTAGTAAGTTCATACTCATATCATCAATCGAAGTTTCAACAAATTGTCTTGTTTGTTGTTTTTCTATTTCTTTGGCAACTTTACTACCCATTTTACGTCTTTGTTCATCAAGTTCTCTACTTCTTTGATTAACAATACGATTTTTAGGAAATGGTATTATTTTATCATCACTCACTTATAATTTCACCCTTAAAATTAACTTTATTTTGTTTTTCAAAATATTCAACTAATTGATTATAACCACCAATCAACTCGTCATCAATTTTAATTTGAGGCATAGCTCTAACATTTTTACCAATGTCTTCCAACATTTTACTAGGGTCAGAGCCAAAGTCTTTCTCTAATGACTTCTCCTCATACTCTAGGCCAAGGTTTTTTACCAAGGTCTTGGCCTTGGAGCAGTATATACAATTATTCTTACTGTAAATTGTTATTTTCATTCGTATTACCTGTATTTTCCAATAGTTGTTTGTAAGCAAGATCAGACTTCTCTTTTAACTTAAAAGAATCTAATGCTGTTTCAATGGTATAATGATACATATTATTATACTCACCCATTGGTAATCTCAAACCAATCCAAACTCTATAATATCCGTTTTTAGTTATTGTAACGTCTTTTTTCCACATTTCATAACCTCTAACTTGTGTTTTAGATATTATATTGATTATTGTAACCTCAACATCTGATACAACAGACATTGTATTGGTTTTACCAATTTCAGTTATATACTGTTTAGATTGTTTGTTCATTTCACCCTTTACAATATCGGCCAAATCAGCCTTAGCAATCATCATACCTTTTTCAATTGCTAATTGTAAATCAGGCGATACAGCGGTACCAACACCAAAGATACACTCTTTGCTTTTGTTTTTACCAAACTTCGTAGTACCACACGCTTTCTTTACTTTAAAGTCATTCATATACCAACTAGGTACTTTATTCAATACCTTGCCTTTTTCTGACTTCATACTATAAGTGCTACTAGAACAGTTTGCTACTAACAAACCAGCTACTAATATACCTATTACTTTTATATAGTTTTTCATATTTTATCCACACTCCTCTCTACATTATATACGATCTCTTTCAAAAAGTCAAGTCCTATTTGAATATAAGATAATGACTCTTCAGCAGATACATCATACACTATTACACATAGGAGAGCGATAATGATTATATTTCTAATCATCTAACCTCCCATTCACCATTTACTAATAAACACACTTTTCCTGGTGTCTTAAAAGCGTGTCCCTCCCGACTATAATACCGGCAGTATTCTGTAGCATTCACGTCTCTATAATAAAACTGAGCAAATAAATCCCAATAACCTGGGGTATCAATACCCTTTTTACCATCAGCACACTCCAAAATTTCTTCTTTAATAATCTCATCACCTTTTTGTTTAATTATCACTTTTACAAAACAATACTGACCATCTGTTTTTTCTGGCGATATAGATTTAATCTTACTATGTAATATCTTTTCACCAGCCATCACTTTAAAGCTAGCCATTATCATAAAAATCCAAAAAACTACTAAACTAAAATATAATATTTTTTTCATTATTTTGTAGGATCCTCAATCCATTGTCCATCTGGTAACTGACAAGCAGTACCAAATACCATTGACCTATTTACGCCACCAATACCAACTAATGGCCATTTACTTGATATATCAACTGTAGCGTCATAATCTTTACACTTGATAGGCCCTTTAATATAAGTGTTATAGACTTTAATTATACCAGAGTTACCAGTTTTAGAATTAAACCAATTAGTATAACTTGAACCGTTAGGACTTGTATTTAAATGATCTACAAATACGGCGTTGTGTACATCATAGTCTGAATTATACATAAGATCAGCACCCTTAAAGGCACCAACTACAGCACAACCAGCAATAGCATAAGGATTATCCACACCCATTGATACACACATACCTGTTGTTGTAGTAGCACCTAAACCGGCACCCACATTTGATCTGTTTACAGCACAATTTGTTAATAACAAACTAGCTAGTAAAATCCATATTATTTTTTCTAATTTCATCACAAATTTTCTGACTATCAACACTTTTTACAATGTAATAATCTTCGTTATTATCAACTACAAATTTATTAAAGTTTTGTTTATGCCAGAAAGTATGTCCTCTGGCAGAAACAGGTCTAAATAAATGTGTACCATCATTGGCACTTGTACATACAAAATCACCAGGCATTATTGATTACCCTTAAACATTGTAAAAGGCCATTTAGTTTTCATTTCAGCCCAACTTTTTGCTTGATACTCTTTAGTTTCTTCCCATTCATTTTTTAAATGGTTACCAACTTTTTTTGGTGTTTCAGCAATTGCTGTAGCAAACTCTTTAGGAGTTATAGTCTTTGTCTCATCACTCTTAGCCATTGTCATTGTCATTAAAACAGCAATGGTTATCATCATCATAGTTTTCATACTATATTTTCCTTCCCATAGTTTTAAAATCCTTATCATCAACTAACATATAAGGACCCTTATTATATGCCACACTAATTGTTTTACCAGCAGGTATTCGTGTAGCGTATTGTTTTTTCAAACCAACACCTGCTATGTTATCACTCGTAGGCAAACTAGGTCTACACGATAAATCTGGCATAGGGTAACCATCAAAAAAAGATTGAATCTCACCAGTATCAACATCAATGTTGACACCTAAAGATTTAATGTATTGATTGTGTTTCCTGTTTATCACTTTTAGATTTTCTGACTTCTTTTTTTTCACCATTTTCATATATAACATATTCTAGTTCTTCTTGTGCTTTCTTTTCCGAGTACGTCATACCGAATACTCTCATATAAGTAGCGTCTCTAGGATTAGGAGCAGACCAATCATCAATTAAATTTTGTAGATTGTCTGTCGTTAATTTAAGATTACTAAAGTTTTTAGGTACTTTAGTCATATCTTCTTTTAATGCTGTAAGGTAAGCAACTCTGTGTTTGTAAGATTTCTTACCGGCAGGCTTCATAGCATTTTTCTCATCTTTTTGAGTAGCCATTTTAAACTCTGTGTGTAGCATTTCTTTTGTATAAAACATATGTATTCCTCTCTCTGTTAAGTTAATGATATTAGTATACCACAAATCGTTCCAATTGTCAAGCCTGTAAAAAGTATTGATTTTACTTGGTTTTCTACATCTGGAACACACCTGGACACGCCAGGATTGGTGATTCTTAGCTTGTGTGAGTAGTACATCATCTACTTTCCTGCCTCACTATCAATCTCTAGTTGTAATGATGTATCAATATCTGATTGTGCCTCAGCCCATTTATCAAATTGATCAATCTCATTTTGTATATTATCTTTAAATGTAATTAGATCGTCCTTGGCGTCTGCTATTTTACCATCATCAATTTTATCAATGACCGTATTCAACAAATCTACCGTTGCTATTTCTTGTATCATAGTCCTCCTATATTCCTAGTGCCTTAATTGTTTGTTCTTCCGTGGTAGGTAATTGGTGTCCACTAGTTAACCAATCTACCATCTGTTCAAAATAAAACGCCTCATCTGTTTTACCTTCTTGTTCTAATAATTTTTGAGCATTCTTAAAAAACTTTAGAGTTGTCATATCCTTCATTGTCGGATCGGCAGCTCTTACTACTTTACCTGGTCTTTGATTACTCATCACCTATCTCCTTTTTAAATTCTGGTAAATGGTTTAGATTAGCAAATCTACCATTCTTATCAACAGCATATGCTAAAGTCTGTCTATGTTTCTTAATAGTTTTTTTAAACAACTCTTTTGCCTCTTTATAAGTTTTTACAACTGTCTTTGTACTTCTATCCAATGATCTCCACTCCATAATAGAATACTCTACAGCACCATTTATTACGCCTTGTTCCCATTCATTTGGTTTATTATTCATCTTGTAAATACCGGTCCTAATATAACTGATAATAACATTAAAGGTACAACAATAGATAATGGCCAAAAATCCCAAAAGTCTTTCCAACCTAAATCTTGTTCTTTCTTTTGTTTATTAATATCTCTTTTAACTTCTCTCATCAAGTTATTGATAGGTTCACCTTTACTAAAATTAGGAAAACCTAAATCATTACATAATCTAACTTGATTATAAACTGACTCTAAAGTTTTTTTCTTTACTGTAATAGTTACCGTTTTAGACACCAGTTACCTCACTCATTACATTACCGTCTTTATCTCTTACAACACCAGCGTTAGCGTCTTCTTCTTCAGGTGTCATTACTTCTACCTCGTCAGCGTAAGTGTCAATATGTACATCTTCAGCCTCTTTTGCTTCTTCTAGTGTTTGATTGTATGTATCGGTATCCCAACTCACTTTACCCATATACTTCGTTGTATCTGAATCTGTATAGTTAGCGTCTACCATATATGTCTCAACACCATCATTAGCATCCGTCATATCTTTACCTATCTTACTGTGATTGATACCACCAGAATCTAAAAACTTTTGGTCTGCCTCATCTTTGTCTTTTGCTAATACGTCTTGTTCTATAACAAGAGTATAATATGTTTTCTTTCTGTATAGATTCTTACCTACATCTTGTTTAAAATAAAACACATCTGTTTGTGGTTGTTTTGTCATTAGTCCTCCTTCTTATTATTATCTTCACTTGACATTAATAGTATAACATAATGTATTGCTTTAAGCAAGTCTTTTCTGTTCTTACCATTTTTTTTACCATATCTACATAGATATTTGATAGCATTGGCTTGGCAGAAATCTTTATCTATACCAAGTTGTCTTAACATATCTTGTACCTGAAAACCATCTTTAGTTGTAGAATAGTGTTGGTCATAGGTATCACCTATATATTTTTTTACTTCATCTAATATTTTATCTTCACCGTATTTCATTAGTGACACTTCTTTCCGTTGTAGCTATAAACTTTACTTTTTGTCATAGCTGGGTTAAAATCTTTTCTTAAACTTGATCTATCATATTGTTGACCATAGTCGTTCCACATATGTAATTTTTGTGTCTTATACTCATCTTTACCCATTACATCACCATACACATCAGCAAAAGATGTATAATAATCTTTTTCGGTAACAATATCAATATTGGTAACATTTTCAAAATTCTTTGCTGTCTCTTTATAGTTCCAATCACAATGTTTTAACATCTTCATTTTTAAATCTTTATTAGTAAATTTTTTAAGATACTTCATAGGTACATTTCTGTATATTGTTTCATATAAATTAAATGTTTCACACTCATTTTCAGAATCTCTGTATTCTCTTAAATAGCAAACGTTAAATGTACTCATTAAAGATTCTCCTGTATTACTTCATCAACATTTTCTGAATCGATACCTAACATAGTAATATTTGCTGTATTTAAAATATCAACTTTAGCAGTATCTAGGTCAATCTGACCATCTTTTACTTTTTTAAGGATTGTATCAACTGCTTTATCAGCAACATCTTCAGCCCATTGTTTTACTTTTGACATAGTGTGTTCTCCTTTTTGTTATTCATACTATTATAATATCATACCTGGCACCAAAGTCAAGCGCTAATTATCGTTGATTTTACTTACTTTTTTAAAGAACAGAACCAGAACATTTGACCAGAAGGTCTATTTTTCTTATTTCCAGTTGGATTTTACCCATTCCTGGTCTGATTCGTGTGGTTTTGGATTGCCGTGGAAGATTGCCACTTTAGCACTCTTTGATTTTTCAAAGGTCCAACTGTTCTTATGAAACCTTGTTTGACTACGGTCTAGCCATTTATATGATTGTGTCCAAGAATCAGGGAATATTTTAACATTTTTTACAAGTGGTTTCTTATCAACTAAATCTGTAATAACATTTTGGTCACCTTGTAATCTCATAAAATCTGACTTCTTTTCTAAAAATGGTTTCCAAATACCCGCTGTGGCATTGGCATTATTAAATCTTAATATACTACTATTATAAAACATTTGTGGTTGACCAAAGTCTCTCATTACACCAAAGGTCTCAGCATTACCAAAGGTAACAAAATCATCTATGTTCTCTAATATTACCACATCTAAATCAAAGTATAGGCAGGGGCCCATAAGATTGGCCTCTGGACTAAACAATGATAGTTTGTTCCAATAACCTTGATATTCTTCACAATATGGTAATTTTCTTACCTCAAAGTTATCTTCTTTTATTATCTTTTGTAATTTTATATGGTTTGTAAAACATATGAATTTAAATGGTATGGTAAGGTGTCGCTTTACCATATTATATAAATTTTGAGTATAGATAGGTTTAAACTTTAAACCCCAATTAACACATACTACACTTATCATATATTAATCCAATTGTAAACAGCTCTCATACTTAATATTAAATACATAGCTTCCATTAATGCCCTTGGCCAGTCTTTGTCTTTTAGACCAAAGTAAACCCACATTACACAGGCCACCACACTTAAACTCCAACCAACCCATTGAGTTGATATATTAGCTGATGATAAAATAGATACACTAGCCATTGCTATAAAAAAACCTAACCATCTCCAACCGTTTATGTTTTTATAGTATCTAATCTTCATACTGCTACATCATTATAAGCTTTGATTGTTTTAATTACTTTTTCCATATCATCTAACTTTATCATATTAGGGCCATCACTAGGGGCATTGTCGGGGTCTTCGTGTGTTTCCATAAAGATAGAGTCTGGTTTAAATATTGTTGAAGCGTAGGCCATATACGGAGCATAGTCTCTATTACCACCACTACTATCGCCTTTACCACCTGGTTGTTGTACACTATGAGTAGCGTCCATACATATTTTAGTACCAAATTCTTTCATCTGTATTAGACCTCTATAATCTACAACTAATTGATTGTAGCCAAAAAACGTGCCTCTTTCACATAACATAATTTTTTCTTTTGGTAAACCTGTTGATGTAAGTTTATCTACTACACCTTTCATATCCCAAGGTGCTAGAAACTGACCTTTCTTTACATTTATCATTAGACCTGTTTTACCAGCAGCTAATAATAAATCTGTTTGTCGGCATAGAAAGGCAGGTATCTGTAATATATCTACAAACGGTGCCAGTTCTTCACATTGATGTGGTTCGTGTACATCTGTTAGTGTATCAATGCCTGCTACATTTAATGCTTGAAATATCTCTTTACTTTCTTCTAAACCTAAACCTCTTTTAGATTTTAAACTTGTTCTATTTGCTTTATCAAATGATGATTTAAAAACATAATCAAAGCCATTATCATCACAAATCTTTTTCATTTTATTTGCTATCATAAGGGCGTGTTCTTTTGATTCTAATTGACAAGGTCCTGCTATAATTATCATACTTGTTGCTCCATTAAAGTTTTGTGTGCTGTACCATTATTTATCTCTGCCATAGTAAACTGGTTTTCTACAACAAATTGTAACCACTCTTTGATTGTTTCTCTGCCAGGTTTAAGAGGTTTTTCTATCTTTGTTAAGTCTCTACCTGATACTGGCGAGGCTACATTCATATTGTGAGTTATTGCTGGCACTTTATTTAATACAGCGTCTATGGCCGCCATACTTAAATTAGTAACTAGACAATGACAATTTTTTAAGTCGTCTCTTATATCTGTATTCCACCATTGATTACCAGGTCTTGGTTTATTTCTAACTCTGATTTCTCTTTTTGTATGTTTCTTTAATTCATTTGTTACCTCATTTATCCACTCTTGTTGAGATATGCCATTTATATTATAAGTTACCGTTGGTGATGAAGGACAAACTAATATATGTTTTGTTTCACCTGTGTACCAACCTTTAAAATCTACATCTATGCCTTGTGATCTTAACTTGTTTAATCTTTTACCTTTACCTACTTTACCTCTGATAGTATGAAGGCCACCTTTTATAATTCTAAAATAAGTTTTATCTGGATTGTTTATAATAGGACTAGGATATCTTGTAATTTGATCTGTTAAATAACCTGTATCTACAAACCACCATTCTTCATTTTTATCCATACATTCTTGTATCTTAGCAGATTGGCCATCGCCTAGACCCCAGAAAAAATGTACAGGTCTACCTGTTTCAGGCCAACCTTTTTTAAATAATGGCCAAAGTTTATGTGATAAACAATCTTTTCTACGTATTTGATGATAAACGTTCATTGTAAAATTTTAGTGCCTCTTTATGTTTTACTTTATTATAACCCTCAGCAAACTGATAACCCATATACTCATCATTTAAATGTGTAGGTTTAAAATTTGCTCTTATTAAATATATTTGACCAAATGAATATTTACCAGGCCCTTTTCTTATCCTTTGCCATAATCTATTACCACTTTTAGACCTCTCTGTTTTTAACAACTCATATATTTCATCTTTTGGCCTTAATGATTCTTTATCAGCAATTGTAATAAAGTCAGCCGTTTTTACTTTTGACTTATCACTTGGTAAATCGTATGTATCGTATTCATTATTGTAGTGTGTCTTTAACTCTGAACCTATTAGTGTAAAAGTTCTTTTGCCTTGTTGTGTAGCCAATATTTCATTGACAATATGTGGTATACTAGACTTTGTAAGCCATATATCAGTTCTCATTTTAATAACTATACGTTCTTTTACAGCAGGTAAAGCCTTGTAAAAATCCCATATCTGATTAGGTGCTGATAATTGAAACTCATCATCTTTTCTATCGGCTTTACATTGATCATAGATATTAAATGATGTAAACTCTGATAGAGTATTGTATAAGAGTTTATGGTTTTCTCTACCTATATTTTCAAATCTTTTTTCACCTGTGTAAACGAATCCTATATTCATTTCCTATTACCAACTCCTTTAGTTTATTATATGGTACATCTTTCCAAGGTTCATAGTTTTCAAGCCAATGTAGTGCTGGCTTCATTTTATCCACACCGTCTCTACTGTTACAATAACTTAATAGATAATCGTAACACACTTGTTTGTCGTTAGGATATTCTTTATATGTTTGCCTTGTCAAATATAATCTACATAATATTTTTCTTCTTCTATTTTTACTTATAATTTTAAAACACTTATTACCACTTCTTAAATCATTTGGACTTAATGAGTTCAACTCTTTCATTGTATCATTATAACTTAATAACTTATCTCTCTTAGCGATAATCATAAAATCTTCTACAACTTTAAACTTATTTTTAACTTGATACTCTACACCCATTTCACCCTCTAGCCAATTTGATCCTAGATAGGCAACATCATTTTCACCATTTAGAATCTTATTTAATTCACTCATTATAACATCAATTGATGATTTTGTAAACCATAGGTCGTTTCTCATTCTAATTATATAAGGGTTTTTGGTCAATCTTACAGCATTTATATACTGCCAGACCTGAACACCACCACCTTGACCTCGTCTTAAATTATCAGGATGCCAATAAGCGTCATTACCACCTCTAACATACGGACAATTAGTAAACTTTCTCTCACCATCACCATTATAAAATTCGTGTATCTGATAATCTTTTAATCTATCAAAAAACATTTGGTGGTTTTTAGACCTAATACTTTGATTGTGTCTTATATCGCCAGTAAAAACCACATCTATCATATGAAGTCTTTTAAATTATCTGTATCTCTTTTTAAATTTATTGATGTCGCTCTTGGATATGGATTAGCTTCGTTGTAGTCATTGACTATAATTCTTCTAACATTTTGTAGGCCACTCACTAGTTCATAATCTTTAAAACCTAAACTATCTAATATCTCTTTTGTTCTATCATCATATTTTTTAAATCTGGCTGTAGTAAATATTATTTGAGAACCTTTATCTTGGTACTTTAATAATCTTTTTACATTTTCCTCTAATGCTTCAGGAGCCTCGTGGTACATTGCTTTAGGTTGTGCCTTAATTATAGTGCCATCTATATCACAAAATATAACTGGCCTATCATTGTATTCAAACCAATCTTCAGCAGTACCTACATCTACATAGTTTGTAATCTGTTTTTCTAAAAATATTTGTTTGTTCATTAAACAATCTTGTATGATGTGAGATACAAATATTTCTTTTACATTTTTACTTTGTAATTTTTCATATGTTCGTTTGTATAAACCTACGTTATCAAACTTATAACCACCCACACAAAACTTATCTGACACCACTTTCTTTTCTATGATACCGTTTATGATACCTTGGTCGTTTGATATAACAAATGATTTACTAGACAATCTCTTTAATACTTCGTGTTCAGTAATACTTGATACACAAACATAATTACCCTCTGTTGGTATGTGATCAAAGAAACTATCACAATCTTTTATAAAAAATTCGTTATCGTCTGATATGTTGGCCTTTTTTAGTATCTCATATACCGTGTGAGCAGGTCCTGTTGTGAGTTCATCTAACACAACTACATTAACAAGCTTATCATATGTGTTTTTTATGTATGTTGATATGTTGTATTTTGTGTCGTGTTCTTTTAATATTCCTACTGTAACATTGTGTTTGCCAATGTAGTATTGTATCGCCCTCTCAAACATCATCATACCCTTGTAATCAGTTAGGGTAAATTTTGGTCTCATATTAGGAAATCTTGTTGATAATCCAGCCGCTGGTAAAATTATTTCCATAGTCTATTCATTTCTTTTATTAATAATGCCTCTTCTTTGCTAAATGGTTTTGTATATCTATAAACTCTTAATAACATTAATATTAGTAAATAATTATTGTTTGCTAGTTCAAACTTTTCTAATAACTTATCTTGTATGTTTTCTACTTTAACATCTAATAGTAATTTAGTGTCTCTTAAAAACCATTTACATTCTAAATCTTGTCTTAACTTAGCTATATCAAATATATATGAGTCATATTCACTTGTCATTCCGTCTATAAAATAAAACTGGCCGTCTTCACCATATATCATATTCTCTAATGTTAAGTCACCAAAGTATTTTGACCTAGGTAATCTTTTAGGTAACTTCTCTAGTAGTTGTTCTTTAGTAAATATTATTTCACTAGGTAGTTTTATGTATTTTAGTTTATCTACATATACATTTGTGTAATCGGTCATTTGTACATCATTACTAAATTTAGATAGTGTATCAATTAAAAAATCTGTAAGTCTTTTTGTATCTCTGACGGCCAAATAAGATTTCATATCTAGTCCGTGTATATACTCCATATCTAAAATATTATTACCATAAGTATAAACTTTAGGTACATTAAAGTGTTTAGATAGTTCATTTAACTTAATATAGTTTCTATCAACATTTTCCATTTTTCTAATGAACAAACCAATATTGTTTCTCATTAAATATATTTTACTACCAGAAAAACCCTTTAACTCTTTAATGGTGTATTCACTCATTGGTATTTTCATTATTAAAATTAATAAAGTCAGATTTATTAACAAATTGATCCTTATTTTCTCTAAACTTAGCTCTTGCTCTTTCAAGCCCTATTTTATATTTCTTTTTTCTATCGCCTTTGTAATCAAAAAATAAAGCGTTAGGGAAAAAATACTGACCATAAACATCATCAATGTTTGTGCCTACCACATCACCACCATATGGTATAACTAAAACTTTACAACCCATTATGTTATGTAAACCTAATCTACCAGAGCCTTTGACACCTTTAGTTAGTACACCGGTTTCAAAAAATATACTTTCATAACTTTTTTGATCTCCATACCAAGCTCTATGTGATTCTCTAAGCTTGTAAAACATTTCTAGTCTATAATTAAAAAAGTCAATCGTATTTTTAGTTCTTCTTTTTTGTATTATTAAAGCATTATTGACTCTGGATTGTCTTCTTAATGGTATAGCAATATCAAAATCATTTTCATCAAGCCATTTATTAAAATTGCCATTAATTATATGATCACAACCAGTTGATATAATCGGGCCATCTATATCTGCCTCATTAAATATATGTGTTTCTGCTAGAGTTTTTGATTCAATTATATTCTTATCTGCTAAACCTTTTACTCTTATCATATCAAAAGGTCTGCCACTCTCTGGCATTATCTTTGTAATTTCATCACTCGCTACAGAAAACTTTGCTTCGTCACGTGTATGATACCAACCCATAGATGTCCTATAACTATCTAAATAATAATCATATCCCTCACCAAAACTATTGAAGTGTTTTACTTCTTGTGGTTCTTCAACGCCGTCATCAAAATCTTTTCTTTTATAAAATGGTATAAAATTAATCATATTTTATAAAAAGTATATTTCAATGTTATTTCTTCTTCCGCTTTTATATCACGCAAGGTAAATAAACTATACCTATCTCCATCTTTAATTTTTATACAATTAGGTTCATCACTATGATTTATAAAACCTCCTAATGGTGTTCTTATAATTTCACCTTTAATAATTATATGGGTCATACCTAATTTAACATTACCATCAATATCTGTTTTAGCAAATAAACCCATACCCTCTATGGTACTTCTTCTAATATATAATTCGTCTGGTAATGGTTGATATGTCATATTAAGTCTTTTACTACCTCAATAACTTTTTTATAATCTACACCTGGATAAATCGGTAAACTTATCTGTTGTGATGATACTAAATCTGTAACAGGTAATGAATACTTATCTGTTTTATAAGCAGGCAGTTTATGTACAGGTAAAGGATAATGACATTTTAATTCAACGCCTTTTTCTTTAGCATACGAAATAAGTTTATCTCTATGTTTGTGTAGTATAGGGTAAATGTGGTAACTATGTGTTACTTGACCTCTTACTGAACAATTACGAAAGTGCCTGTCATATTCTTTAGCAATTAATGTTTTTTCTTCTAATACTTTTTTAAAATTATCTATCTTATGATATAAAAATCTACCATTTATTGTTGACATTCTATAATTATAACCTATTTCATCCTCTTTCCAACTTCTTGCTTCAGAAATATAATCGTTGTATTCTTTATTCATAGTAATACAAGCACCAGCGTCACCAAAAGCACCTATACCTTTGCCTGGGAAAAAACTAAAAGTTCCTATGTCACCAAAAGTGCCTACGTGTTTACCTAACCTACGAGTACCGTGTGCTTGTGAACAATCTTCTATTAGTTTTACATTTCTTTTTTTACATATATCAGCAATCTTTTCTATCATTGCTGAATTACCATACAAGTGAACAACTATAACTGCCTTAATAGCAGAGTTGTTTTCTAATGTATTTTCTAATTCAATCGGATTCATACAATAAGAAAGTTGCTCTATATCAACATAAACAGGTTCAGCACCAACATATTTTATAGCGGCCGCCGTTGCTCTAAAGGTATGAGATACCGTGGCAACTTGGTCACCTGGTTTTACACCTATAGCTTCTAATGCTAAATGTAAGGCAGCCGTGCCACTAGATACACCTATACAATAATCAGCACCGGTAAACTGACTAAATTTATTTTCAAAGTCTTTTGTATCATAGATAAAATTATTTTTATTCATTACTGAATCTAATTCAAGTCTCGCCATATCTTTTACTTGATCAGTAATTAATGACATATCATAATATTTTACCATTGATTTACCCAACTTTGTATTTTTAATGATTTCTCTAATGATGTTAATGGTTGCCTGTCTTCTTTCACACTATTTTTAAATTCTTCATAACCTTGTGCTAGTGCTTCTATCATATCAGGTATTTCTATGTTTCTATAACCTTTAACAGAATTAATATTATAGTCATCACCTATTTCGCCTGTGTCATATACTTTTACCTTTTCAACTGATATGTCATCAAATATAACAGATGAGTTTGAACCTGATAATATGATTTCTCTTTTCTTAACAGGACTTACCCAATTTACATTTATGGTAGCAGTAAAATTATTTGTGAATTTTAAATTTAATATTGATTGATTTGCTTTATCGTTTATATGATTATTTTTTATGATACTTTTTTTATCTAACACTAGATCAGGATACAAATAATCTAATATAGATAAGTCGTGTATTGCTAAATCTAATATAGCGTCAATATCTTTTTGAAATAAACCTAAACTAATTCTATGACT
>Ga0209336_10000170_pt1 | contig 33254 bp, 43 predicted proteins | sample LinPmetageLP32_FD_184042 | JGI IMG/M metagenome (GOLD analysis project Ga0209336, IMG submission 184042) | Marine viral communities from the Pacific Ocean - LP-32 (SPAdes) (version 2) | ecosystem: Environmental > Aquatic > Marine > Oceanic | place: Pacific Ocean | collected 2009-08-23
CTTTTCTTCAGCAGTCATCGTCTGCCAATCTTTCACATCATTGTGCAGAGGTACGTCCTCTGGGAACCAGTGCATCTGATTCTGTTGTGAGTAGTAGTCAAACATCCAAGGATGGTCAAATGGTTTGTAGTATTCTCTAGTTGATCGTAGGCTCATTCTACTTCATGTCCCGCTGTAATAATTGCATGTTTGAATACCTCCAGTAGGTAAATTATTTCCTTCATGTCCATAGACGTTGTTGATTTAGCTGTAAGAGCGTCATCAGGAGTCCATCCTATAACCAGTACATGTGCAAACTCTCCCTTACAGTCCTCTAGTACCTCATCAGCAGATGCTTGTGTGGGCAGAAGGTGAATTACGTTACTCATTAAAGTGTGTCTCCAATACAATTAGCTTGTCTTCAACCTCTGCTATCTTACCCACTAGCTTGTCCATAGTCTCAATCAAGTTACCATGCTCCCCTACAGCCACAGGATTGTCTAGGTAGTTCTGCACCTCTGCCTTGTAAATATCTATCTCAGCGGTATACAGACGCTTCATGGCGCTAATCTTTGGGTCTATCACTGTATCCCTCCTCCAGTAATTCTTTGTATTTCTTCAGGTACTCTTTGTAACTCAGGGGTGCCTGTTGCTGCTTGATCTTGTCATTCATGTAGCTAGACCACATCTGCATACAATAGTTACTAAACTGCATGATCTTGTCATCCTGCTCCTTGTAGTATGCCAGATAATCAGTCCATGTGGTATACTTTTTTAGTTCCTGTATGTAGAACTGTGCTCTATATACTGGGTGTTCTTCTGTCATGCCAGCTTGCACTCACATATGTGTAGTGACCCATAGCGACCACACATCTTAAACTCATGCTTCTGGCATTGAACTTGATCTGGCCCCATGTTTCTCCACTTACTCTCATAACCTTCTGTAGTAACACAGCCAGCCATAAGTAACAACGTAATAAATAATATAATTTTAACCTTCACAGCTTAAACACTCCTGTTCTTCTAGATTGATTCTTGGTATTTTGATGTTAACATTCTCTGTATTTCTAGCCGCTGTAGTGCGGAGGTAATACATAGATTTGAGTTTGTTAGCTCCTGTCCAATGTACATGATTAACATATTCCAGATACTCATCGTGTATCTCCTGTGGTGCAGTAGCTGGTGGTGGCTCAAAGAACAGGTTTACTGACTGCGCTTGGCAGACGTACTTCTGTCTTTGATACGCATGTTCGATGATCCAACGCTGATCCAATTCAGGCGCTGTCTTAAATATCTCCTTTTCTTCTTCCGTGAGTTTTTCCAAGTCTTTAACAGAGCCTTCAGCAGCAGCAATATCTTTCCACGTCTTGTCTGTGTTGATTCCTTTGGTTTCAAGTAGTTCCTCCAAGTACTTATTCTTTACTTTGTACGATCCCGTGAGAGTTTTGTGCGTAAATACGTTAGCCCTCGTTGGCTCAATTGAAGGACTCGTTCCACCACATATAATGCTACTAGAGGCATTAGGAGCAATAGCAAGAAGGTGAGAGTTACGACGGTTACTGCCAACCATATCAGGTGCTTCATCACGTTGCTCTGCAAGGTTGATAGAAGCGGTAACAGCTCTTTCTTTGATGTGCTTAAATGCTCTGTTATTGAACGAGGTGGCGAATACACCAGCGAAAGGTATTCCATTGCGTTGAAGGTAACTATGAAACCCCATCGCTCCAAGGCCAATTGCGCGTTCTCTATATGCACTATAAGCGGCTTTTGTAAAGCCTGTTTTATCTGGTCTAACATAGTCGCTAAACTCCTTTATGTTCATGTAGGGTACTAGACGTATCCCATCAGTAGCATTATCAATAAAGTGTTCAATTATGTTGTCCAGCATTGTCACTAGATCACTTATGAACAGTTCTTCATCCTTCCATTCATCAAAGTACTCCAGATTAACACTGGACAAACAACATACTGCTGTGCGTGACTCACTAGTAGGCAGTGTAATTTCAGAGCACAGGTTACTTTGGCGTACCTGTAGCCCCATGTCCCTCTGAGACTGCGGTAGAGCTTCGTTACAGCGATCTAAGTTAACTATGTATGGTTCACCTGTCTCTGCTCTAGTATGCACTAGCTGCCACCACAAGTCCCTAGCGGATATGGTCTTGATAGCTTGCTTAGACTTAGGGTCAATCAAACGCCACTGGTCATCGTTCTTAACGGCTGTAAGAAAGTCATCATCAATAGTGATACCGTTATGCAGATTAAGACACTTTCTATTAAGATCACCTCCAGTAGTCTTTCGCATGGCAATAAATTCTTCAACCTCTGGATGGCTAATATCCATGTAAGCTGCGTATGATCCTCTTCTTGTTACTCCTTGATTGAAAGCCAGCATCTGACTGTCCACTACGTGCATGAAAGGGATAGAGCCAGTAGACTGACTGCCGTTAGAAGTAGAAACGCCATTGCTTCTAACATCACCCCAATATCCACCCAAGCCTCCACCTCCACTTGCCAACCAAATGTTTTCATCATAGTGATTAGATAGGCCACGCCTTGAATCAGGAACATAATTAAGAAAACAGCTAATAGGGAGGCCACGTGTGGTTCCCCCGTTACTAAGTATAGGAGTGCTAAAGCCGAACCAGCTCTTACTTGCGTAGTCATAAAGTCGCTGTGCAAGACTGTAGTTAGTATGTCCTTGATACGTTGCAGCAAAGACCGATGCTCTGGCAAAGGCTTCTTGGGCATGTGTTTCCTCCTCCCAAAAGTATCTGTCCTTCAGGGTCTCAAGAGAGAAAGTGTTTAGGTCTTGCTCTCTGTCGTAGTCAATCTGGATGCCTAAGTAGTCCTGTACACCTACTTTATTTATCACTTGGGTGCTCCAGAGAGTAATTCTTTAGGCGTGTTAAGTACCAATCAGCTTTACGTAGGTCTTCCATAGGCTTACCTTTGTACCTAAACCGCCATTGATACTTGAGTGTATTACCACGCAGGTAGCCAATGTACTCATCATGTGTAAGCATACCCCTGATAGCGTCTATACACTCCATACCTCCGTTGTTGTAGTGCTCTGGCTTGTGGACACTATCGAACTTTGTGCTGTTATCAGGTATATTTTTGCCGAACACAGGGTGATCATTAGCTGCGTCATCAGACTCATCTAGCCAAGCCAAGTCTCTTTTCTTGCTCTTATTCACTTTATTCGATTCTTCTGGTGCTGCATCATCATTGTAGATATGATTCCATGTATCAGCCACAGGTGTAGCAGCTTTTTTTCTAAGTGCATTCCATTCTTCTGGTGTTGCGTCATCAATGCTATTGTTCTTCATCTTTCGTATCGTCCTCTATGTCTTCTTCAAACCTGTGTAGCCTGTTGATAAATTTATCCTCAAACCTGTCCAACAGTTCTTCGGAGGATATGTCTAGAGCCTCCACAAGATCATCGGCGTCGTATCGTACTAGTATGCGTTCTTTGATCTCATCCATTGTTAGTGACATGATTCATGTACTCATCAACTGTGTAAAACTCAAAACCTTCCTTATCACACCATTGTCCCATTGTTATCTTCGCTCCCTTGCGTACTTTCTTGTTAGGATCTGACAGTACAAATATTAGCTTGATAGGGTCTATACTGTCCCGTATCGAAGTGTATTTCTGTGTGTCTCCTGTCCTAAAAAACCCCTTGGTCTCTATGTAGTCGCCTGTCTCCCTGTCCACAAAGTCTGGTTTGTACTTCCTGTGCATCACGTATGGTACATCATATGGCTCATACAGATACCTGCGTCTAGGTGCTAGATCTGCAAATTTCTTCTCTAGCCCAGACCTATAGATGCTCTGCTTACGTGATCTCTTGGACTTTAGGCTCATTTACCACCTCCGTTAGGAACCTTAATTTTAATAACATAATCCCTAGACTTGTTTAGTGGGGTCATAGTTTTTTAGTAGCTTCCAGTACGAAAGTACGTTATTAAACATTTCTCTGTGCTTACTGTGTGTTTCCTCTTTCCACCTGTAACAGGATATGTAACTTATGTCCTGCCTGTCAATAAATATAGAAACTCTTTCAGCTTTATCAGCAAATCCACACCCTTGAGCATAGGCAGATAGCTGCATACCGTATTCATCATACGCTAAACTGGAAGGCTCCTTGTTCTTTATATTATCTTTAGTCTTAAAGTCTATAAAGATTCCTTCTTTAGAGTGTAAATCTATTTTACCGCCATAGCCTAGATCAGAGCAAAAAGATTCTTCGGCAATCCATTCTTTATCAGGATACACTGAATCTAAGTATTTCTTTACAGAATCATAAGGGACGCTTCTCTCGTTCTCTGTAAAGCCCTTCTCTATAAGATCGTGTATTCTTGTTCCTTCTCTTGCAGCGGCTAATCCAATCTCTCTAGAGGCCTGTGTGCACCTGTATATAAAGGATTCTACAGTCTCTCCTTCTTCTTTTGGTGTAGCCAGAGCTTCTTTAAGGGCATGAGTTAACTTCCAATAATCTAGAGAAGGTTTAGCTATTAGGTTCATCACAGTAGTGACAGAGGGAACGTACTTATACTTTCTTGCATCCTTGAGAGTAGTACTTCTTTTTTTACCGTTGGCCCCTACAATGGTATACTGTGAATTTCCTTCTTGGTCATACCAATGGCTACCGTTATCTGTGCTATTTCTTTTCATTGAAACTCTCTCATAGGTAACTCTAGTATAGCTGTAGCGACAGGGTGCTGAATGTAGAACCACTCGCCCTTACGTTCATGTGACTTCGCTAGTAGATCATGTGCAAACTTCTCAGCCTTGCGTCTGTCATTAGTATCATATGCCTTAATCAACTCATAGTCTCTGTAGGGAGAGCTAGTCTGGTACTGCTTGAGCCTATCCTCTGCGTCCACAGCCATCCCTACTTTACACCAGGCGGGGAACGCTGGGTTAACCAGTACGTACACTTGGCCCTGCTTAGAAAGCTCGTAGTTCTGTAAAGAACTGAACGCTGCATCAGTGAAGCCCTTGTAGCGTCCGGGCTTGTGAAGCGGATGTGAATGTGGTACATACTTACCGTCTACCCACATCCTGCGGATGTTCCTGCGCCGCTTAGTCTCAGGATTATCTTTGTAGTACCTTCCGTTTGTTTTCTCGTAGAATCCCATAATATTAGTGTGTTTCTGCCCAGCTTGTGCCAATTTTATACTCCCCTGCAAGTTTGCAGTTTAGGTTAAAGTGTATACCTGCTGCCTCTAGACAAGAGACTGCAAGTTGCCCGAACTTCTCTGCTTGTGATGCTGGGACTTCAGTCTGGACTTCATCATGGATATTACCTACGATCTTATAGTCCATACCCCATAGTTTAGCATACTTATCCAGAGTAATCAAGGCTTGTTTCATAACTAATGCACCTGCGCTCTGCAATAGAGTGTTCAGTGCTGCGTGTTCAGAGCGTATCCAGAGCCGTCTACCGTCTAATCCATTGATCCAACCCTGTACTGCTTCCTGTGCAACTCTTGTTTTAAGATCTGCATATGCTGGGAGATTACGCATAAATCGTTCTCTAAGCAGTTTACCAGCACCTGCGCCTCCTCCCGCCACCGTACCAAGTTTCGCATCTCCTGCTCCGTACAGAAGTGCGTAGATGAAAGTTTTTGCTGAATCTCTTGATTCAAGTCCTGCAAGCTGCTGGTTAGCAGTGTGTATGTCTCCTCCAATGACTTCATTTGTGTAGTCCTCATCATTCATGTAGTGAGCTAACATGCGTAGCTCTAGGCCACTAGCATCAAAACCCACAAGTTTATGACCATCAGGAACAGTCCAGCAACGTCTACAGTCCTCTCCGTAGGGTGCTCTAGATGCTGGAACCTGAGCTAGATTAGGCTTGGCGTGTGTCATCCTTCCAGTTACTGCACCATTGGTATTAACTTTACCATGCACACGTCCTGTGTCCTCATCTACTGCGTCTATCCATGACTGTACTTGTGCTATGCGTTTCTGCACCATAAGGTACTCTGCAATCAGAGATGCCTGTGGAATGCCTGTAATGCCTGATAGCACTTTTTCATCTACAATTGCCTGTCCAGTTTCTGTGAACTTACAAGGCTTCCATCCATAGTGTTTTAGATATCTGCCAATCTGCTGCCGTGAACCTAAGTTAAACTCAGGGTAGTCTACTCTAGAGAAAGGGCCACCCACGATCTCCCAAGAGTCTCCCAAGAACTTCAAACCTACGACAGAGATGGCTCCATCCTTTTTTACTTTCGGCTTCACCTCCTTCACAAATGTCGGTAGCGGTCTGAAGGCATCCTGTACTGCGTCCTCCAGATCGTATAGCTTCTCTCGTAGCGTAGCGACTAACTCAATAGCTCTACGGTTGTCAAGTAGCCATCCGTTGCGTACCTGTTGCTGTGTGATCTCCTGCACGTCATGCTCTAGATCCACAGACTGCTTACTAAAGTTACGCAGATCCCACTCCAGCTTATTGTAGAGTGCTGATGTAACCTCTACGTCACGTCGGCAGTACTCCACCATCTCAGGCGATAGCTGCGACCAATCACTGTGGTCTCCCTTGGGAAACTGGAGTCTCTCACCCCATGCTCTCAGAGAGTGTCCACCGTCTAGCTGTGGATTTGCTAGGCGTGACATAACCAGTGTGTCCTTCACACGTTCTTTGTTGATGTTGATGCCCCACAGACGCTTCAGGACAGGTATGTCATAACCCAGTAGATTGTGACCTACTACGTCATCATGCCCTCTCAGAGCGTACTCTAGGGACTCTGAGTCGTAGTGCTCCTGTAGCTCACCGTCCTGCATGGTAACTACTACCCATACTTTAGTAGGCTTCAGACCATCAGTCTCTGCATCTAAAAAGATGGGACTAGAGACCATTAGCTTCCTCCTGTGGTTTTGCTGTTTCCATCATCCTGCCAGTGACCTTATCGTACTTCAGCCAGCAGCAGGCTCCTGTGAGACCAGCGTAGCGATTCTTCAGGACACGCACTGTAGTTGTGTTGCGCTTCTCCTCGTTATCGTTCTGCTGGTCTCTCTCTAACCCAATCACCATGTCAGACAACTGTGCAATGGACTGAGAGCCACGTAACTCACTCAGGCTAATCTGACCACCGTCCTCATGTGCTCTACCTTGTGTACGCTTCAAGTGTGACACTAGGAATAAACCTACGCCTAACTCCTGCACAAGTGACCGTAGCTTGGTCATGATGGCATCGATGGCTTTGCGCTCATCCCCATTCTCCTGTGCTGACACTACGATAGATAGGTGGTCTAGAATGATCCACTTGCAATCTAACGCTTTTGCCATGTAGCGCACGCGCGCCAACAGATTGTCTTCGCTTGTGCTTCCCCAGTGATCAAACAGATAGTAGCGTCCACTGCCCATTGTCTGCTCCCAGAAGGGGAACGCTAGATCTGGGTCTAGATCCTCCTCTAGGTGCAGGGGGCAGTCTGCTGCTATCGACATGATGCCAAGGGCAGTACGTGCTATGTCCTCCTCCAACGCCAGTATGCCTATGTTGTCATCGGTGGCGTTTAGCAAGTAGTACTCCAGTTCTCTCACCATCTGACTCTTGCCCATACCTGAGCCTGACGTTATCGTCACTAGCTCGTAGGGTCGAAAGCCTTTAGTGTGGCTGTTTAGTCCTTGCCAGGGGTACGGTATTGAGCTAACCTTGATTTTGTTTGTCAAGGCGTCCCATGTATCCTTGCCACTAATGATGCCGTCGGGCTGATAGACCTTAGCGTCCCACCATGCACTGGTGAAGTCCTTGATCTTATTAGCCTGTAGCATATCGCTGGCATCTTTGAGAGGCAACGTGACAATCTTTAGCTTGCTTGGGCTGAATAAATCCTTGACTTCTTCAACTGCCTGCTTACCTGCCTTGTCATTGTCAAAGCACACCACGATGTTATCGTAGCCCTCTAGCCACTCTAGCTGCTCTTTGATTTCCTTAGCAGCGGAAGAGGCACCAGAGCGTAGCGATACCACGTCATAGCCTGTACCGACCATCTCAGACACAGACAGGCAGTCCAGTTCACCCTCAGTAATCGTTAGATACTTGCCGCGCCCTTTGCATACCTGCTGACCGAACAGGCCAACACCCTCAGTACTGCCAGTGACAAAGAAATTTTTGTTCTTCACTAGCCGCACCTTGGTGCCCCTGACCTCGTCGGTATCACAGGCATAGTAAGGATAGATATGCTTCGATATTTTACCCTGAGAGTCATATTCAACTGTCACACCGTACTTTTTGCACGTGTTCTGGCTGATACGTCTATCGGGAATATCTGCAATCACTCCTGTCAACTCTAGCTTCCTCCGTAGTGGTGTAGGTTCTACTGTGGGCTTTCCGTCACCCTTGCCTACAGCGTGGCAGGAGAAACAATAGCTCCCCCCGTCGCTGTAGACTGCCTTAGCGTCAGAGGAGCCGCACTGATCGCACGACTCATGACCCATAAACTTAGAGTGCTGCGTCAACACCAGCCGCACTCATCTCTAGCACTCGCACACCGTCCATATACACAGGAACCCCATACACTGGGTGTTCATCCCCGTACTTGTACGATATACGCACTGTAGAGCCAGATGGGATATCACCACCAAACGGTTCACCCTCTGCGTCGATCACACGTACATTATACTTGCTAGCGAACTTTCGCTGCATGATCTGATCATCACCCTCACCATAGGATCGCAGACGCACACCCTTGTCAGACAGCTCATTTGCTGCTGCGTCATCCAGAGTCAACGTGAGAGTGTATCGACCTGTGTCTTTACCCTCGTAGACTTCAGTAGACTTCAGCCATACGAACTGTGCCTTCCCTTCAATTACCGCCATTTATCGTTCTCCTGTATTTAGCGATTGAACAGTATATAATGAATTTATTGCTCATTACCATAGTAGTATAACACATTAGTTTTTAGATTGCTAGCTCTTGTTGCACATAAGCTTGATATTTTCCTTCTTCCTCCTGTTGATAGATAGCCTCGTTAGACTCATGGTAACACTCGCTGCACAAGTCAAGGAACTCTCCAGATATCCTATCCTTGTGCTTCAACTCATGGTCTTCCAGTAGTACGTTACATGCTTTGCATCTCATCAGTGTAGCTCCTCTTGTCGTGCGAATAAATCATTGTGTATTGCCTGAACTGCAGACAGTGATTTATTTTCTAGATCTTGTGTCATCCAACTTGCTGCCATTGCTAGCAGTTCCTGTACGCTACAGGCGTTCAGTTTATAGTCTACTAGATCCTTGATCATTAGATCAATAGGGTCTAGCTCATTGGGGTCTGTCACGTCTATGTCGTAACTATATGAGTCGCTCATGCTGCCTTCTCCTTCTGCTGTTGTGCTGCCCGTATTGGGCATTTGTCTACATAGAATATGTTCATGCTTCTGAAGCCTCTAGTATATCTGTATCTATCAATTCTACGTTATCCATGGTCGCTATGTCCAGTATATCGTGTGCAATACCTTTCGCGTCGTTGTCTGACTTTGCACTGACTATCAGCTCCACAGTGACCACGTAGTTCATAGGCTCACTATCGTCCTCGCTATACAGTCTATCGATAGTCTCAGCATCCGCAATCTCTCTAGCTACGTCGATGTTGCCGATAGTGTGCCCTAGTGTCTCAAATAAATCCATTGTGTACGCTCCTGTTATGCGTTGTTGATGTCTTCGATCAATTGTTCGACTTCTTCCATATGTCTCCACATGATAGACCAGTCGGTAGCGGTGTCAACCACTTGCAAATCCATTTCGATACTCTTTTTGATCTTCTCTAGTGATCCTGTAATCTGGTGCAGGCATATGCCATCTGGTGCGCTCATTGTCCGTACTCCTATTTGCTTAACTCAATTATAAACATATACACCAACCCTAGCCACATGAGCAGCGCAGGCATTACCATCGCTGATCCCGACACTATGCCGTCGATGATCTGGTTACGTCGTCTGCGCTGTCGTTTCTGTTTTGCTGTTCTCATGCTGTTTGCTCCATATCGTCGCGCACTAGGTCGCGTAGGTCATCAGTTAACTCCACGTTCAGAGCTTCTAGGTCATCCCGTGACACTGTTTTGACCATGTGTCGCTGTACAGTTCTAGGTGAGCAGTTTTCCTCATGTGCTACAAACTCACAGAAGGAATTGATTGCCAACGCTCGTAAAGCCTTGTCGCTGTTGTAATCACGGCGAACCTTGTCGCAGTTGTCTTGGTAATGCTCAAAGCCAAGGTATGACCCATCAATCCAGCAACGGAAAAACCGCCGGTACCATGTGTTGCAGTCTGTAATGGATTCTTTGATCTCGTTTTCTGTTGGTAAATCTCTCATGTCCGTCCTGTTGTGTTGTTGTTGGCGTCAATTATACGGGTATTTACAGATCCGTCTAATACCGATTTGGCATAAGCAATCCCAAGTTATGCAATAATGTTATTAGACTTGTGTGGCTGTTGTGTGCTAGAGGCTACCACAACGGCACACACTCTTGTACTTTTGTCAACTCTTTTTATCTCTTGACATCTCGTGTCATCTGTGGTTGCGCCCAAAGTTCACTCAGGTTTTTCTCGTGTTGTCAAGTGTTGACACGAGCAGCGATGTGTGCTAGGGAAAATCTTTTGTTGACAAGTGGGCTGGGGTGTGCTAGAGGGGACGGGGGAGGGCTGGCGTCACTAGTAATAATAGCAGTAGGCACTCCCGTACATCAAAAGTAAAACTAGGAAAACCTCAGTAAAGCTAGTGCTTACTAACATACCTAACCTCTTGATAACAAAAGAAAACTGCGGGACTATAAATTAACACATAAAAGGACTTGACAAACACAGAAAAATATGCTATAATGATAGAGTATTCTTTAGAAAGACTAGAAGGTAAAATACACACATGGATATTGATAATCAGCCATCTACAGAACCTAAAGCGCCACTAAAGCGCAAGAGAGGTAGACCTAAGAAAACAGATGTAGTCTCTAAATCTAAAGGATCTAGAGGTGCTATAGGTAGACCCAAGGGTGACGCAAGCATTATCAATGAATACAAAGCACGTATGTTGGCTTCACCTAAGTCACGCAAAGTAATGGATGCTATCTTCGATGCAGCTTTAGACGATGAACACAAGAATCAAGCGGCAGCATGGAAACTAGTGATGGATCGCATGCTACCCTTGAGTTACTTTGAGAAAGATAGCGCCTCTGGTAGATCAGCGGTATCCATAACAATCTCAGGTATCGGTAGCGGAGCAGTAGAGACCGATGTGACACCTAATGATCCTATAGAAGGAGAGTATACACAGGATGTTTAAGTACTTTACCAAGGACGAATTTGTGTGTCAAGCCACAGGCGAGAATGAGATTGAAGAAGAATTGATTTTTGCACTAGATGAGCTTAGAGAGCACTGTGGTTTTCCTTTTGTAATCACAAGTGGCTATAGATCACCTGACCACCCTATTGAACTAGGGAAAAACACTCCCGGCACACATGCACAAGGTATCGCAGCGGACATAGCTGTGTCCTCTGGTTTACAACGGTACACTATAGTAAAGAATGCTATTAAGTTAGGCTTTACTGGGATTGGTGTAGCCGGAGGCTTTGTGCATGTAGACATTAGGGCTACTCCAGATGCACCTGTAATGTGGACATATAGTTAATGAACACTAACAGAGAATACAAGACAACCTTAGCACAACAAGAAGATCTAAATTGGGACGGTGATCCTGAGTTAGACGTAGAGTATGAGTGTGAGGAAGAAAAAGACCTAGATGAGTATGTAGTCAAGTATTTCTATGACTAGCCTTAACATACAACTACTGGACTGGCAAAAGCAAGTCTGGACTGACGACACTAGGTTTAAGATTGTAGCTGCCGGTAGACGTACAGGTAAGTCCAGACTAGCAGCATGGATGTTGATTGTCAATGCCCTACAGGCAGACAAAGGCCACGTGTTCTATGTAGCTCCAACACAAGGGCAGGCCAGAGACATCATGTGGCAAACACTATTGGAGTTGGCGCACCCCATTGTATCCTCTAGTCACATAAACAACTTACAGATTAAACTGGTCAACGGTGCAACCATTAGCCTCAAAGGTGCCGATAGACCTGAAACCATGCGTGGTGTGTCACTGAAGTTTCTAGTGATGGACGAGTACGCCGACATGAAGCCGGAGGTATTTGAGCAGATCCTTAGACCTGCCTTGGCTGACCAGAAGGGTGGTGCACTGTTCATCGGTACACCTATGGGTCGTAATCACTTCTACGACCTGTACAAGTACGCAGAACTAGAGGACGATGAGTCCTATCAGTCATGGCACTTCACAAGCTACGACAATGAGCTACTAGACCCAGATGAGATTGACCTAGCTAAGAAGTCTATGTCCTCCTATGCCTTTAGACAAGAGTTTATGGCATCCTTTGAGGCCAGAGGCTCAGAGATGTTTAAGGAGGAGTGGGTCAAGTTCGGTGAGACACCGGAGATAGGTGACTACTACATCAGCATTGACTTAGCTGGCTTTGAGGACGTAAGCAAGAAAAGAACTAAAAACTCTCGACTAGACGAATCAGCAATTGCAGTAGTGAAAGTCAACGAAAACGGCTGGCACTTAGAGAACATTATATGCGGTAGGTGGGACTTAGCGGAGACAGCTAGAAAGATCTTTGAGGCTGTGCGGGACTACAGGCCCATCAGTGTAGGCATTGAGCGTGGTATCGCTAAGCAGGCTGTGATGTCACCGTTGATGGACTTAATGAAGCAGCGCGGTAGATTCTTTGTTGTGGAGGAGCTAACCCACGGCAACAAAAAGAAGACAGACAGAATCATGTGGGCCTTGCAGGGTAGATTTGAAAACGGTCAGATTACTCTAGGCAGGGGAGAGTGGAACAGTAAGTTCTTAGATCAACTGTTTCAGTTTCCTGACGTATTGACACATGATGACCTTGTGGATGCCTTTGCGTACACAGATCAACTGGCTAAGGTAGCCTACAGTTATGACTTTGAGATTGATGATCTTGAGGTCTTGGACGTTGTAACAGGATATTAACATGCCTACTAAATCTAAGTCAAGAGTAAATGAAGCCGGTAACTACACCAAACCCACTATGCGTAAGAACCTATTTAATAAAATCAAAGCAGGTGGCAAAGGTGGCTCCCCCGGACAATGGTCAGCGAGAAAAGCCCAGATGCTGGCAAAGCAATACAAAGCCAAAGGAGGAGGCTACCGATGAAAGGTGTACCTCACTATACCAGAGAAGGCAAGGAGTGGAAAGGAAACACTCACAAAATGCCAAACGGACACTTGCATACGCATAAGTCCCACGGAAAAACAAGCCAACGTTTGTTCCATTTCAAAGAACTAAGCAAGACTGCACAAAAGAGAGCTAAATAATGGCTTTAGCTAAATCACAACAATCCTTAAAGAAGTGGACTAAGCAGAAATGGCGTACAAAGTCAGGTAAACCAAGCACTCAAGGAGCTAAAGCTACTGGAGAACGCTATTTACCAGAAAAAACAATTAAGTCTTTGTCTGCAAAAGAGTACGCAGCTACCACCAGAAAAAAAAGAAAAGACACTAAGGCTGGAAAACAGTTTAGTAAGCAGCCTAAACGAATTGCCTCTAAGACTAAACGCTCACGTTCAAGGTAAAAATTATGAATTATGGCGACAATGACGTACTGTCTAGCGACGAACACCTAGAAAACTGGGTAATGGCTAAGTGTGACTCATGGCGAGACCACTATGAGTCCAATTATGCGGAAAGATTTGAAGAATTTTACCGTTTATGGCGTGGAATCTGGGCAGCAGAGGACATGGAGCGCAAAAGTGAGCGTTCACGTATCATTTCACCTGCATTACAGCAGGCTGTAGAGTCTAGTGTAGCAGAAATTGAGGAGGCTACCTTTGGTAGAGGCAAATATTTTGATATTACGGACGAACTTGGCGATGCTGAGTCGCAAGATGTCGTGTATTTACGGTCAAAACTGCATGAGGACTTTGAAAAAACACAAATACGCAAGCAAGTAGGTGAATGTCTAATTAACAGTGCAGTATTTGGCACTGGTGTAGCTGAAGTAGTGCTAGAGGAAGTCAAAGAGATGGCCCCTGCTACACAACCTATTATGGACGGACAGCTACAAGCAGTAGGTGTAAACGTCACAGAGCGTACAGTAGTCAAACTACGCCCTGTACTCCCTCAAAACTTCTTGATTGACCCTGTAGCTACCTCAATTGCAGACGCTATAGGCGTTGCAGTAGACGAGTTTGTACCTAGACATAAAGTACAACAGCTACAGGAAGAAGGTGTCTACAGGGATATATACGTAGGTCAGGCGGCTAGTGACTACGACCTAGAGCCAGATCAAGACCTAACAAGCTACGATGAAGACAAGGTACGCTTAACTAAGTACTACGGTCTTGTGCCACGTTACTTGCTAGAGATTGGTGAGAAAGAAGCACTACTTGACGATGATGAAGACATTGCAGACATTGAAGTAGAAGAAACAGAGGAAGATGAAAATGCAAGCTATTACGTTGAAGCTATTGTGGTTGTGGCTAATGGAGGCATCCTGCTAAAAGCAGAGGCTAACCCATACATGATGCAGGATCGTCCTGTAGTTGCATTTCCTTGGGATGTAGTTCCCGGTAGGTTCTGGGGCCGTGGCGTGTGTGAAAAAGGCTACAACAGTCAGAAAGCACTTGATACAGAGCTACGAGCACGTATTGATGCACTAGCACTAACTGTACACCCAATGATGGCTATGGACGCTACACGGCTTCCTAGAGGCTCTAGACCAGAGGTACGCCCCGGTAAGATCATCTTAACCAACGGCGACCCTAAGACTGTACTGAACCCATTTAACTTTGGTCAGGTAAGTCAGATTACATTTGCACAGGCAGCAGAACTACAGAAGATGGTTCAAATGTCCACAGGCGCTATTGACTCTGCTGGTATCCCCGGCAGTATTAATGGTGACGCTACGGCTGCTGGTATTAGTATGTCGCTAGGTGCAATCATTAAGCGTCACAAACGTACCTTGATTAACTTTCAACAGTCCTTCCTGATTCCATTTGTCAAGATGGCTGCTTGTCGTTACATGCAGTTTGACCCAGAGAACTATCCTGTCAAGGACTACAAGTTTAACACTACGTCTACGCTAGGCATCATTGCACGTGAGTACGAAGTAACACAACTTGTGCAACTACTGCAAACTATGCCAGCAGAGTCTCCACTGTACAATACTTTGATTCAGTCAATTATTGACAACATGAACCTGTCTAACCGTGAAGAACTAATGGCTAAACTAGCTCAGGCAGAGCAGGCATCACAGCCTACACCTGAACAGCAGCAAATGCAACAAGCGGCTGCACAAGCACAGATGGCCTTTCAACAGTCACAAACAGCAGCACTCAATGGTCAAGCAGTAGAGTCTGAAGCTAGAGCACAGAAGATTGCTGTAGAGACACAGCTTGCACCACAGGAGCTACAGATTGACCAGATTAAGGCAGTCACAGCTAACCTAAGGGCAGGAGACCAAGAAGACAAGGAGTTTGAGCGTCGTATGAAGATTGCTCAGACATTCTTGAAAGAGAAAGAGATTGACCTAAAGAATCAACCTCAACAACAACAAACACCGCAACCAGTGCAACCCATGCAACCCCTTCAATTACAACAAGGATAACTTGATGGTAGTAACACGTACAGAACTAATGGAAATTGTAGACCAAGTTAATAAAAAGTTTGAAGAACTAGAAAAAGTTATCAAAGAAGTAAAAGTATGTAACTGTGCTACAGATAAAAAGACTACAAAGACAGCTAAGAAGGCTGAATAACATGCCGACAAGAGCACAAACAAAACGAAAAAGTAAGCCTATACCTAAAACCACAGGTAAAGGCGGTAACTATCGTTCTACGGAGTCTGGCGCAGGTATGACTGCAAAGGGAGTCAGGGCACACAGAGCCGCTAATCCCGGCAGTAAGCTTAAGACTGCTGTTACAGGTAAAGTAAAGAAAGGCAGTCAGGCCGCTAAACGGCGTAAGTCTTACTGTGCTAGGTCTCTAGGGCAACTGAAAAGAAGTTCTGCTGAGACAAGAAATGACCCCAATTCTAGAATTAGGCAAGCTAGAAGACGGTGGAAATGTTAACTGCCTCAAGGAGATAATTATGCCCGGATATGGTATGGGATACGGTAAAAAAACAATGAATGGTAAAAAGAAGAAAAAGCCAATGATGAATGGCACAAAGAAAAAGACAGGTACTCGTAGAGGCCGATAATGATAATTGAATCAGTTGCAGCCGCTTCTGCCATCTTATCAAGTTTGAATGGTCTGATAAAACAGGCTAATGAGTCTGGCTCTGGTATCCAGCAACTTATGGGTACTATAAGTGACTTTGGTGAAGCCTTAACAAACTTTGAAGTAGATCGTAAATCTAGTACTTTTAAGCCTTTGAGCCAGAGTGAGATATTAAGGCTCACCCAGATTAAGAAAAGCTATGAAAGATACTGGAAGGACGTACACGATATATTGCTGGTAGCAGATCCTGACATGCTTGAGGCGTTTAAGAACGCTAAGGCAGAACAAGAACATGCTAGACAGCAGCATTTACGGTTGCTGGCTAAGAAGAAAAAAGAAAGAGAAGCACTAATGCAGCAGCTTGCAGTAGGCTCTCTTGTGTTTGTAATAGGCTCTGCGGTTGCAATTGGTGCTCTATCTGTAATAATAAAAGTATTTACTTAAAATAATTCTTGACAAACAGTCAAAAGTATGCTATAATGTATAGGTACATTAGTGTACACAGGTATTCTTTAACAAAGGTAAAATACTATGACTCAAGAGTTAGAAACTTATTTCAACAATTACTTTGCGATGTTTCGTTCAGAAGGCTGGAAACAGTTAATTTCTGACTTACAGGGTAATGTTGCACAAATCAACTCAGTAGAATTGACTACGGATAACGATAACTTGAACTTTCGCAAAGGTCAGTTAGCTATCCTAGCAACTATATTTAATCTTGAAACACAGATTGACAACGCCCATGAACAAGCAGAAGCAGGTGATGCTGAAGAAGCTCTAGATGAGGCTGTTTGATTTTAGATGCCCTTGTGGGCAGAAGTTTGAAGATTTAGTTAAGTCCGATGTTACAACTTCTAGGTGCAGTTGTGGCATGGACGCTAAACGTGTTATCTCTCCTGTGAGATCTAACCTAGAGGGCATTAGTGGGGACTTCCCTGATGCACATGATAGGTGGGTTAAAAAGAGAGAACAACACATGGCACATGAACGAAGGCAAACCTCTTAAATAAGTAAAACTTATCTGTGAGAACCTTCATACTAAAGCTCTCCACAATACTAAGGTACGGAGTTAATAATGGCTAAGATTATTGAACCTGAGCGTCAACAGGATAATCAAGAAGACGTAGAACAACTAGAAATGTTTGCAGAAGAACAGCAGGAAACTCCTGAGATACAGGAACCTGAAGTACCTGATAAATACAAAGGCAAATCCGCTGAAGAACTTGTACAGATGCACCAAGAAGCTGAAAAGCTATTGGGCCGACAAAGTTCTGAAGTAGGTGAGCTACGTAAAGTTGTTGATACGTATATCCAGACACAACTCACAGAAGATACTAAAGAAGCACCACAACAAGACGAAGAAATAGATTGGTTTACAGATCCCGGTAAGGCTGTAGATAGGGCGATTCAAAATCATCCTAAAATTAAAGAAGCTGAAGAAATTACCCAGCAATATCGTGCAAGTACCGCAATGGCAGAGATACAGCGTAAGCATCCTGACATGAAAGAAATCTTGCAAGATACTAACTTTGCTGAGTGGATTAAAGCATCTAATGTTAGGACTAAGCTGTTTGTAGCAGCAGACCAGCAGTACGACAGTGAAGCCGCTGATGAGCTATTTAGCTTATGGAAAGAGCGACAAACTATTGTACAGCAGACTGCCGCTGTAGAGGAGCAATCCCGTAAGCAAGCAGTTAAAGCAGCTTCCACAGGTAATGCGCGTGGTAGCACTGAATCAGCACCTAAAAAAATCTATAGACGCGCAGACATTATTAACCTTATGAGAACAGACCCTGACCGCTATGCTGCTCTACAACCAGAGATTATGAAGGCATATGCAGAAAAACGGGTCAGATAGTATATCTTAGGAGATATTTATTATGACTGATTCCACATATCCCGCAACTGGCGGGTTCGTTGACAACACTAGCGCAGCTACTTTTATTCCAGAAATCTGGAGTGATGAGATTATTGCTGCGTATCAAAAGAACCTTGTCTTGGCAAACCTTGTCAAGAAGATGTCTATGGCTGGCAAGAAAGGCGACACGATCCATGTTCCTAAGCCTGTCCGTGGTGATGCACACGCTAAAGCAGAGAACACTGCTGTAACGGTACAGAACGCCACTGAAGGTGAAGTGCAAATCTCTATTGACAAGCACTTTGAATACTCACGTTTGATTGAAGACATTACGGACGTACAGGCTCTAAGCTCACTACGTCAGTTCTACACGGAAGATGCTGGCTACGCTTTGGCAAAGCAAGTTGACACCGACCTGCATAGCTTGGCTACTGGCCTTGGTTCTTCTGGTACGTCTTCTACGACTTATGCAAACAATGGTGGTACGTTCTTTGTGGACGCTACTAATGGTCTTACAACTTATGCTGTTGACACGGTAACAACTGCTGACGTATTTACTGACGCTGGTTTCCGCGCTATCATTCAGAAGTTGGACGATGCTGATGTTCCTATGGAAAATCGTTGCTTTGTTATTCCTCCTTCAGTCCGTAACACCATCATGGGTATTGATCGTTACGTAAGTTCTGACTTCGTAAACAACGGTCAGGTAACTGGTGGTCAGATTGGTCAACTGTACGGCATTGACGTATTTGTTAGCACCAACTGCCCTGTTGTTGAAACTGCCGCTGCTAACTCTGCTTCAACTGTAGACTCTTTGGGTGCTCTGTTAGTCCAGAAGGATGCAATTGTAATGGCTGAACAACTAGGAGTTCGCTCACAGACTCAGTACAAGCAAGAGTTTCTTGCTAACCTGTTCACCTCAGATACTTTGTACGGTGTAAACGTACTTCGTCCTGAGTCAGGTTTAACTTTGGTTGTTCCTAAGTAATAACCATCTAACTGGGGGCTGCTAATGTAGCCCCTAGTTTTATTGAGGTAGTTGAGTATGAGTTTAGTAGGGCAGTTGGTCGGGCCAGTAACAGGTTTGCTAGACAAATTTATTGAAGACAAAGACCAGAAAGCCATGCTTGCCCATAAGATTGCTACGATGTCGGAAGAACATCATCAGGATCTTATGAAGGCTCAACTAGAAGTAAACAAAGTAGAGGCAGGACACTCTAGTTTATTTGTTTCTGGATGGCGACCCTTTATTGGCTGGACATGCGGATTAGGCATGTTTGGTAACTTTATCACAATCCCGTTTTCTAACTTTGTATTGGCTCTAGCAGGTATAGACATTGTTATACCTCTTGTACCTTTAGAAACTATGATGCCTGTCCTTATGGGTATGTTAGGGTTAGGCGCTATGCGCTCATTTGAGAAGACAAGGAAATAAGTAGCTGATGTCTACAGATTTTACTTTACCTGAAGACTTTAATATCTTCGATATAGACTTTGATATAGTAGGTGATATTATAGATGGTTTAGATCCGATAGATTGGAGTGATTTTATTATCCCTAGTCCCGGAGGAGGTTCTACTGTTACTCTATACGGAGGTATTGATAATTACAAGAAGTCATTAATGCAAGGTGCTAACTACTTTGACATTAATGACGTAGACAATGTAGACGATTGGTACAACAATGCCTTTGATAGTGCTCTTAGAGGTTTCCGGGCAACCTCAGAAAATTATTTTAGAGCTTCACCTACTACTCCTGAGTATCTAAAAACTTTTAATTCTCCAGCAACAGACCTAACTATTACAGACGCTTTCAATAGAATTTACAGTGCAGGTAGTCCTGAAGAAATTACTACTGCTCTTAGTGAATATTATGGTTACGATGTTCCTCTTATGGATCAAACTTTTACTGATTTTGGCGGTAACTTAGCTAGTCACAGTGGTAGTTCTACAGAGCGTCTTAAAGAGTTTCATTCTATAGTAGAGCCTATATTACTAGAACAAATGCCTTATCTACAGGTTGTTGAAGGCTTGTCTTATGAAGATGCTTTAGTAGAAGCATACGCTAGAGATCCTATGTTACAGGCTTTGTACTTTAAGTACGATGTATCACCTATCCGACAAACTGAAGATGGCTCTACTTACCTCTACGATCCTTTTAGTTTTAGTGAAATTAGAACTTACGAATCTAAAGATCCTAACTTAGCTAGAATGGCTACTAAAGTTATAGCTGGTTTTGCTCTATCTGCTTTCTTAGGCCCAGTAATGGGTAAGTTTGTAGGTTCTTTAGGCGCTACAGGTACTACAGGAACAGCATTAACTAACGCCTTAACAAGTGCTTCTGTTGCTGGTTTACAAGGTGCTGACTTAAAGACTGCGTTAACCTCCGGTATGTTTTCTGGGCTAGGTACTTATGCAGCACCAGTAGTAACTAATGGTCTTGATGCTTCTGGATTAACTGCTGAAGTTTTAGAAAACTACGGTATAGTTCAAAAGGACTTTGCAAACGCTTTAGCAAGTGCCACTATGGAAGTAGGAGCAGGAGGTAACGTAGAGGACGCTTTGTTGTCGGCTGCTACAAGTTATCTTCGTAATGCTGGTATTCCCGGAGTAGAAACACCTAAGTTTGTAGAGGATATACAAAATGCAGGTAAGTTTATTGATGACATGGTTCAGTCCGTGTTACCTGAAGGTTTCTTAGATTCATTAGACTTCGGTGATTTATCTGAAAGTCAAGTAGCAGAGTTTGCAAAACAAGCAGAAGACGCTCTTAGTTTTATTAACGATGCTTATGATGAAGACATAGGTGGTGATCCAGAAAAACAAGATAAAATTATAAAACTATACGACAGAATGATAGATTCTGTTGGCGGTGTAGATAACTTTAACAAGATGACCAGATCTGAAATGATAGGATGGCTTGTTAATAATGGAACACAAGCAGATAGAGATTTTTATTTTAGTCTTCAAGGAGCTTCTAAATACAGAGCTATGTTTAATACTCTTGGTCAAAGAGGAGTAGATAGACCAGCACTAAATCTTGATCCTAGCCAACTTAGAACAGAATCAACTGTACTTAGCTTTGATAAAAACGGTAATCTTCTTAGTGATAGTCAACTAGAACAGACAGATGTAGCTTATCAAGTACAACAGTTTGAAGATGGAACTTACGAAGTAACAAAAGATACAGTAACAGTAGACTTAGATCAAGTTCAAACAGGAGGCGATGGCGACGGCGGTGGAGATTCTTCTTCAGCAGACGGTGGAAGTGGTCAGCCTCCAGCTACAGACACAACTACTCCTACTGATGCTATAGACGGAGGAGGAGCTACTGGAGGCGGTACGACAACTACTGGAGGCGAGGGTACTACATCCCCTACTCCAGATGCTACTGCTCCGTCCACAGAAGGTGGAGGTGGAGGAGGCACTGTTGTAGTTTCTGGAGGATCAGACGGAGACACTACCGAAGTAGACACTCCTGCTGCTTCTTCTCAAGCTAACTATACTCAACAAGAGCTAGATGACGCTATTGCAAAAGCCTTAGCTGAAGCACAAAAGAATGACCCTACTGAGTTTGACCAAGCAGATTTAGATGCAGCAGTAGCTGAAGCTGTTAAAGAAGTAATAGAAAATGATCCTACTGATTTTACTCAAGAAGATATAAATACAGCAGTAGATAACGCTCTTAATAAGCAATCAAAAGAATACGAACAACAAATAACTGAGTTAAAGGGAGCAGCAGAAAAAGCTAGAATTAAAGCTGCTGATGATGCTAGAAAAGCTGCTGAAGCTAAAGCAGCAGTAGCAGCAGCTAAAGCAGCTAAACAGTCCAAAGCTAAGATAGCGGCTGCTGAAGCAAGACAAAAACAAGCAGAAGAGCAAGCTAGAAAGTCTGCTGAGGATGCTAAAAAATCTAAAGCGGAAGCTGAACAAGCAGAATCTGAAAAAGATATTGCAAAGAGGGCACAAGCACAAGCTGAAGCTAATCAAGCTAAAGCAGAGGCTGCTAAGGCTGAAGCAGAGGCTACAGCACAAAAAGCTGTACAAGCTAACAAAGAAGCACAAGATAAAAAAGCAGACGCTGACGAAGCTAAAAGTAACGCAGGTAAAGCTAGAGAAGCAGCAGAAAAAGAGATAGATGCTGCTAAGAAAGCACAGAAAGAAGCAGAAGCTGATGCAGCGGAAGCTAGAGCAGCACAAAAGGCTTCTGAAGCTCAAGCAGCATCAGACGCTGCTGAAGCCGCAAATCAAGCCGCTAGGAACGCAGAAGCTGCTTATGAGCAAGGGTACGGAGAAGGTGCAGCCTCTACTGGCGCAGGCTCTGATGCTGGAGATGTAGATTCTGGGGATACAGGCACTGGAGTTACTGACGGTGCAGGCATTGGAGGCGGTGTAGGGTCTGGTGACGGCACAGGAGAGGGCACAGGTTCTGGTACAGGAGAAGGTAGCGGCGCAGGAGATGGCTCTGGTATGTTTGCAGGCTTAGGAGGAGTTACGGGTGATATATTTGATGACTACATTAAGTTTCAAAAAAGTTATGTAGCTCCTATTAGACGAGAAAGACCTAAGTTACGTGGTTATACGGCACCTCAAACAGGTTTATTTAGGAATATAATATGAGTACCACATACTTAAACATAGTCAACGAGGTACTGCGTAGGCTACGAGAAGAAGAAGTTACTTCTGTAACACAAAATACTTACGTTAAAATGGTAGGTGATTTTGTCAATGATGCAAAACAAATAATAGAAGACTCACATGATTGGTCTACGTTACGAACAACTATTATAGTGCCAACCGTAGCAAATACTACAGAATATAGCTTAACAAACGCTGGAGAACGTGTTAAAATATATAGTGCTATTAACGACACATCAAACTTTTTTATGCGTTATGAATCACCTAACTGGTTTAATAATGCTTATTATATTTCTGGTGAAGTAACAGGAACTCCAGACTCTTATACTTTTAGTGGTGTAGACAGTAGTAATGATACTAAAGTACAAGTGTACCCTAAACCTAATGCAGTGTACTCTATGCGCTTTGATTTAATAGCCAGAGAAGCCCAACTGTCTAGTGATGCAGATACTACAGTTTTACCTAAAAATGCTATTGTACACAACGCTGTAGCTTTATTAGCTAGAGAACGTGGTGAAACAGGGGGCACTACTGCACAAGATTATTTTGCAATTGCAGAAAAGTATTTGTCTGATGCTATTTCTTTGGATGCGTATAAGAATCCTGAAGAATTTATATATAGAGTATCCTAATGGCTCAGGAAAGACAAAACATATATATTGCTGCTCCGGGATTTAAGGGCTTAAATACAGCAGATTCTCCTGTTATTCAAGATCCTTCTTTTGCGTCTGTAGCAGAAAATTCTGTTATTGATAAGTACGGAAGAATTGCTGCTAGAAAAGGATTAGACAAACTTACAAGCAGCGCATCTCCTTTAGGGTCTAGTATTGGTACTGAGGTTATCTTTGAGTACGTAAAAAGAGACGGTACTAAAATAATATTTTCTACTGGAAACAACAAAATATTTACAGGCACGACTACTTTATCAGAAGTAACTCTTCCGGGAGGTTATTCTATTAGTGCTAACAACTGGAAGATTGTTAGTTTTAATAATGACATTTATTTCTTTCAGCGTGGACACGCAGCTTTAATGAGCGTCGCTGGAAGTACTACTCTTACAGCAGTAGTTGACAGTGGTACTGCTGCACCAGCAGCTAATGAAGTTTTAGCTTCTTTTGGTAGGTTGTGGGCAACTGATGTTTCAGGTAATAAATACGTATTATATTGGTCTGATTCTCTAGACGGAGATGATTGGCATGGTGGGTCATCAGGATCATTAGACTTAACAACTGTATGGCCTAATGGATTTGACGAAACAGTAGCTTTAGCAGAGTTTAATGACTTACTGGTTATTTTTGGTAAGCGTAGTATTCTATTGTATACTGGTGCTAGTTCTCCTGCTAGCATGACGTTACAGGATGTTATTACAAACATTGGTTGTATTGCTAGGGATACAGTTCAGTCTACAGGTACAGACTTATTTTTTTTATCAGACACAGGTGTTCGTAGTCTTGGAAGAGTTATACAAGAAAAGTCTAATCCAATTGGTAATGTATCTAAAAATGTAAAAGATACATTAATGGAGTCTGTTAACTCTGAAGCACTTAACATTAAAAGTGCATATAGCCCTGAAGAATCTTTCTACTTATTATTTTTACCTACCAGTACAGAAGTATACGTATTTGATACTAGAGGGGCTTTAGAAGACGGAAGCCACAGAGCTACAGAATGGTTAGGTAATAAGATACTTTGTGGAGAAAGAGCACAAGACGGTACTTTATACTTAGGTAATATTAAAGGCATAAGTAAATATAACGGGTTTGATGATGATGGTAGTTCTTATACTTTTAAGTATTTTACAAACCCCTTATCTTTTGGCGATCCTTCTAAACTAAAAATGCTTAAAGAATTATCCTTTACTGTATTGGGTGGATCAGGGGCAGTAATTGTGGGTAACTGGGGCTATGATTATACAGAAGCGTACATAAAACAGTCAGCCACCATTGCAACCAGTTTAATTGCAGAGTACGGAGTATCAGAGTATAACGTGAGCACATCAGAATACAGTGCTTCAATTATTATAGATGTTGCTAAAGTAAAAGCAACAGGATCAGGAAAAGTAGCAACGATTGGATTAGAAGCCACTATTAATGGTGGCGCACTTTCGTTGCAAGAATTAAATACTGAAGCTATTATAGGTAGGCTTGTATAATGAGTGATTACACAAAAACAACTAACTTTACAGCAAAAGACAGTTTACCTTCTGGTAACTCTGGCAAGATTGTTAAAGGTAGTGAGATTGACACAGAGTTTGATAATATACAAACGGCTGTTGCGACTAAACTAAATACTAATAACGGTGCGCTTACAGGCACCACTACATTCCAAACTCTTTCAGACGGCACTATTGCTATTACTGCATTTGTTGATGAAGACAATATGTCATCTAACAGTGCTACTCTTATACCTACCCAACAGTCTGTTAAAGCCTATGTAGATGCTACTGTAACTGCTGAAGATTTAGATATTACTACAGATAGCGGAAGTATTGCTATTGATCTTGACTCAGAAACTTTAACTATTTCTGGTGGAGAAGGTATTGACACTTCTGCTACAGGGAGTACGCTAACTATTGCTGCTGAAGAAGCTACTACATCTAATAAAGGTGTAGCTTCTTTTAGCTCAGATGATTTTAGTGTTTCTAGTGGCGCTGTATCTTTAGCTACTACAGCTACAGCAGCAGAGTTAAATATTCTAGACGGAGTTACATCAACTACTGCTGAATTAAATATTCTAGATGGGGTAACTTCTACAACAGCAGAGCTAAACATTTTAGATGGTGTAACGTCAACTACTGCTGAACTAAACATTTTAGACGGTGTTACAAGCACATCGGCAGAACTTAATATTCTTGATGGAGTCACAAGCACAGCAACAGAACTTAATATTCTTGATGGTGTTACAGCTACTGCCGCAGAGCTTAACTATAGCGATACAGGAGCTTCTGTAGGCACAGTAGTGGCTAGTAAAGTAGTTACGGTAGATGCTAACAAAGACGTAGCTAGTTTCCGTAACATTACTCTAACTGGAGAGTTAGATGCAGGCTCATTGGATATATCAGGAAATGCCGATATTGACGGTACGTTGGAAACTGATGCACTGTCTATTAATGGCACATCGGTTACTTCTACGGCAGCAGAACTTAATATTCTTGATGGAGTCACAAGCACAGCAGCAGAGTTAAACTTACTTGATGGTGTAACATCAACTACTGCTGAACTGAATATCCTTGATGGTGTAACGTCTACCGCAGCAGAGCTAAACATTTTAGACGGCGTTACTTCTACTGCTGCTGAACTTAACATCCTAGATGGTGTCACTTCTACTACTGCTGAACTGAATATCCTTGACGGTGTTACTGCTACAACTACTGAACTTAACTATGTAGACGGCGTAACTTCAGCTATTCAGACACAGTTAGATGCTAAAGCTGCTTTAGCTGGAGCTAACTTTACTGGTAATGTAGATGTTGCTGGTACTCTTACTACTGATGCTTTTAGTATTGAAGACGCAACAAGTCCTACGCTTACGTTAAACGACACTACAAGTGCAAACCAAAAGACAACTTTAAGCCACACTGCTGGCGCTTCTGTTCTGACTACAGGAGACAACGGTGTTTTTGGCTCATTCAAGATAGCAGCTTTTGATGGCTCATCTACAATTAATCGTTTATTGATTGCTGATAATGGCGATGTTAGTCTATATGAAGATGGAGGTTCTACCGCTAAATTAGTATGGGACAGCAGCGCAGAAGCTCTTGAGTTTGCTGACAATGCTAAAGCTACTTTTGGCGCTGGAAATGATCTACAAATTTATCACGATGCCTCTAATTCATATTTAGAAGACGCAGGAACAGGTAATTTAATACTAAAAACTGGTGCTGGCGCAATTCAACTTCTGGGCGGCAGTGATGTAATGCTAAACGCTGCTAAAGACGGCGCAGTAACATTATATCACGATAATGCAGCCAAGATAGCCACAACTGCCACAGGCATAGACGTAACGGGTATCACCAATAGTGATGGGATGTCTACCAGCACCTCTGGCACAAGCAACTTTATAGCAGGTGTCAACGCAGGTAACTCTATAGCTTCTGGCGGCAACTATAATGTGGTTGTGGGCGATGAAGCAGGTACGGCTTTGACTACGGGTGATAACAACGTAGCAATTGGGTTTGAGGCGTTAAGCACAGAAGATGCCAATGGAAATAACGTAGCTGTCGGCTATAGAGCACTCAAGACACTAAACGCAGGAGCAGATTCTTACAACGTAGCAATGGGTTATAGCGCAGGTGCGGCAGTCACCACGGGGCTTCGTAATACTCTCCTTGGGGGTGTTGCAGGTCTGGCTCTTACAGACGCTGATTTTAACGTAGCAATAGGAATGAACGCCCTTAGTACAGATACTCTTGGTAGTAAAAGCACAGCCGTTGGTACAGATGCGTTACAGACGCAAAACTTCACTTCAGATACAGATTCTAACAACACGGCAGTTGGATATAATGCAGGTAATGCAGTCACTACGGGAATCCAAAACACGCTTATCGGTGCCAACGCAGGAGATGCTTTAACGGATGCTGACGGTAATATTGCTGTAGGGATTAACGCACTAAGCAGTGACAGATTAGGAAGTCATTCAGTAGCAGTTGGTAACGGAGCGTTGTTTGCTCAAAACTTCGGCACAGCCACAAATGCTTTTAACGTCGGAATTGGCTATGCAGCAGGCGGCGCAATCACTACAGGGATCAACAACACCCTCGTTGGTGCGGCTTCAGGGGATGCGATTACTACAGGAAGCTCCAACACTTTTGTAGGGTACGCTCTTAATAGAAGTGCCGCAGATGTAAATAATGAACTACTCTTCGGGAGTTCTATTACTGGTGGTGGAACTAATACAGTTAGACTTGGAACATCAGGAGGTAATGCAACACTTAACTTAGACGGCTCTGATACCTCTTGGGCAGCAGCTTCTGATGAACGATTGAAGAAAGACGTTGCGGATTCAACAGTAGGGCTTTCATTCATCAATGCTTTGCGTCCCGTCACATTTAAGTGGAACGCCAAAAACGCTATTGCAGATACCCTGCCACAGTACGATGCAGACTCCTCTGATCCAGTATACGGCGTAGGTAAAGCCCATCATGGGTTTATAGCTCAAGAAGTTAAGGCTGTGATTGACGCTAATTCTGATGTCGTAAATGGTCACGGGCTTTGGCTTGAAGACCCAGACGGCACACAGCAGGTAGCCCCTTCAGCATTAGTCCCAATGCTTGTAAAAGCAATCCAAGACCAAGACGCAATCATCACAGCACTAACAGCGCGTGTCGCCGCGCTAGAATCATAGGAGGACATCATGTCTGAAGAAGCAAGAACCGACGAAGAAAAAGCACAGATGTATCAAGCCATGTTAGATGGCGCGAACGTCATCACCAGTGTTCTGGACAGCAGCAACGAGTATGGCAACGATCTTACAGGTGCTGAGAAGCAAGAGCGTGTACTGCGTAGCTCTGGATACCTAGAGTACGGCAAAGCTCTTGGCGATTGGGGTTCAGAAGACTTCAGCGCTATCGACTCTGCTGTAACAGCCGCAAAAGCATATACACCATGAAACAAGAGCAGACGCAAACACTTGACTTAGCTTTAGAAGCTCTACAGAAGATAGCTCAACATGAAAAAGAATGTGGTGAGCGTTGGGGTGAAGCTACAGCAGAGCTAAGGCAGCTTAAAGAGTTAGCATCTTCTCATACTCGTAAGTGGGAGCGTCTTGCTTGGCTTGTTGTTACTGTTGTGGTGACAGGTGCAGCCTCCGTAATAACAACAGTATTGACATAGAGAGAATATAGAATGAGTAATGGATTCCTTAGTAGACTAGGCGGCTTTGGTGACGCATTAGGTAACTTCTTAGGCGGCACAGGTGGTCAGATTATTGGTGCAGGTTTATCTTTAGATCAATTAAGTAGACTATCTGATATTGCTGAAAAATCAGCAGCAGGACAGATGGCTGTAGGTGAAGAATCCGCTACTAGAGCAGCATTTAAGCCTTTTACAGTATCTACTGGTTTTGGGGGCATAGGAACTACTCCTGAAGGAGGATTTGCAACTGCATTGTCTCCTGCTATGGCTGCACAACAACAGCAGCTACAGGCGCTTACAAGCGGTCTAATAGGGGGCACTGGAGTAGGACTACCTGATGTATCAGGAATCCAAACCCAGGCTTTTGGTGGCGTTGGAGGCGCTCTAACAGAGGCTATGGCTCCTACAGCAGCTAGGGAAGCTGATGTATACCAAAGAATAAGGGCTACACAGCTTCCTGAAGAGCAGCGTCGGCAGCTTGCATTACAAGAGCAGTTACAGTCACAGGGACGTACAGGATTACGTACGGCTATGTTTGGTGGTTCTCCAGAGCAACTAGCGTTAGCTCAGGCACAGGAAGAAGCTAAGAATGCAGCAGCTTTAGCAGCAATAGGCCAAGCACAGAAAGAGCAACAGCAGCAATTAACAACGGCTGGTAGTTTATTTGACCTTGGAGGCAGGGCTGCTTTAACACCTTCTAGTTTAATAGCTCCACAGCTTGAAAATCTACAATCAGCGCAAGCATTACAGTTTGCACCTGAGCAACAACTTTTAGGTACTCTTACTCCTGCTTCTGACTTAGCTAATATTGCTTCTGGGGGTAGAGAATACGGTGCTGGTTTATTCAGTAGTGCTGGTATTGGTGGATTAGGAGATTTACTGCAAGCTGAAGGTATTAGAACTCAAAGCACAGCTAATATTTTACAGCAGTTACTACAAGCTCAGGCTGCCGAACGCGCTGCTAGTGGAGGCGGAAGTGGCGGTGGAATGTTTAGTGATGTTTCTGATGTCTTAGACACTTTTTTAGGCATTTTCAGAGGATAATAGGAGATAAACAATGGGACTTTTAGACAAACTTGGTATATTAGACCAATACAAGATGTCTCCTACTGAAGGGCCGGGAGGTATGATGATACAGGCTTCTCCTTTTACTAGGCAAGCTGCTAGATTTGCTGGTGGTGCGCTTGGCACTGAGATGAGAAGTAACCCAGAGATACTACGTGCAGAGTTAGCTAAAGTTGACCCTAATTCTCCTAACGCTGAAGAACAGCAGTTAGCTGCTTTAGTTAAGTTCGGTGCACCTGAGCAACAAGTCAGGGCTACACAACGCTTGACTGCTCTTAGGAAAGAGAAAGAAACTACTTCTAAAGCTAACCGTATAGAAGAAGGCACTGCTGCCATACAAGATGTGTTGTTAACTGTTGACAAAGATAGTTTTTATACTCCTAATACCTTAGACACTGTAGCTGCTTTACAGCAAGAATATAATATCTCTCCTTCACAGCTAGACTCTATTTATGATGCAGCTACTACCGCTAGGGGAATTACTAGTGCTAGTGCTAGTGCAGGAGAGGCTAGATTCTTTGAGAGAGGTAAGGTTAGAGATGTCGCAACCAGAGAAGAATTATTTGTAACTGAAGTTGTTTATAAAGATGGAAGAACTAAACTTATCTATAAAAACAGTCAAGGCGAAACAGTTACACCTAAAGGGCAGACAGTAACAATTAGCAGTACTACAGGACAAAGTGGAGCAGAAAAAGATGCTGCTGATCTAACTAGAGATGAATTTAAGGAAGACTTAGAAAGAGATACTCTCGCAGTAAAACAAAAGTTTAACATTGGTGAGAAAGAAGCTGAACTCTGGTTACAGGAAGTTGCTGAAGCAAGAACTAAAGTTATAAAGTTAGCTCCACAGCTAAGAAAAGCAGAAGAACAGCGAGAGCTTTTAACTAGAATAAGAACAGGTGGTATTGTTCCTGCTAGTTACAAAGCTATTCTAAGTTTCTTGGGTTATGAAGCACAAGGGGTTGTTGATGCAGAAAGATTCAATAAGCTCGCTAAAGAACAAATGATAGGTGTATTAGGTAACTTTGGGTCTAATCCTACTGAAGGCGAAAGAGCTTCAGCACAAGAGCTTGTAGCTTCTATTAACGATCTTACACAAGTAAATGTTGAGACTATTGATGCGTACATTAGAGAACTACAGTATAGCTATGATGATTACGTTAGAGTCTTAACAGAAGGAGCTACACCTCAGAGCGTAGCTGATTCTAGACTAAGGGAAATTAAAGCTATTATAGATGGAGATAAACGAAGCTCAAATGATTTACCAAGCCCTGATGCTGTTCAGGACGATGAATACTATTTAGACTAAGATTAAGAGTAACATATGCCTACTTTACAAGAACATAAAGACGCTTATAAAAGAGCTTATGATGCTAAAGATTACGAAGCTGCTAGTAGAATACTAGAAAAGATACGCAGTTCTGAAGCTCCTGCTGAAGCAGAAGACCAGGGTTTCTTTGAGTCAGCCGGTGAGTTTTTATCTGAGAACATGGAAATACCTTTAGGTATATCAGGCAGTCTTGCAGGCGCAGGCGCAGGGTTTTTAATGGCTGGGCCTCCGGGCGCTGTAGTAGGCGGTATCCTTGGAGGAGCAGGGGGTAGTGCGGCAGGCTCTGTTACTTCTGATTATTTAGAAGGAGTACCTATAGACTATGCAGAAGCTACTGAACAAGCATTAATATCAGCAGGTATTGACATAGTAACGCTTGGCTTAGGGAGTAAAGTAAAACCTTTCTTACTTAATGCTAAAGCAGCTAGAATGTCTCCTAATGAAGCTGCTAAAATGTTTGTTAAAGAAGCAGCTATGGTTGCTGGTGAACAAGCTAACAGGGCTGTAGCGCAGGCAGGACAGAGAGAAGCTATTGCTAGAACAGCAGGTTTATTGGGAGCAGGTAGTGAAGAATCCTTAAAAGAATCTCAAAAATTAGCTGAAGAGTTTGGCGCTACTTTATTGCCTTCACAAACAGGAAAAGCCTCTACTGTGCAAATGTTATCTGAAGGTATTGCAAACTTAGGTTTGTTTTCTTCAGGTAAGATGGGAAAAGCTGCTGAACGATTAGATAACGCCTCTGCGTCTGCGTTAACTGAAATAATGAGTAGGTCAGGAACTGATGAATTTCAAGATCCTAGAGCATTAGGTCAGGCTATGTCTACTGTTATAGACAAAGGTAGAGAATCTATGTCTTCTTTGTACTCTAGAGGAATACAAGAAATACAAGAAGGTTTAGGAACACAGCGTACTGAACTTAGTCCTCTAAAAGCATCTTTTACTAAATTTAAGAACAGTGCTCAAGGAGAGTTACGTAACTATTTACAGCCCTCTACGTTAAAATATATTAACGATACGTTAGATGTTATGTCTAATGTAAAAACTTTACCTGTAAAAGAGTTATTAGAGTTTGAAAAAGCCCTTAAAACAGATATAGCTGCTTTAGGTGGTTTAGGGTCTACAGGCACTCAAAGAGAAGCAGCTAGAGAGCTAACTATATTATCAAAGAATATCCGTGGAGTAGTTCAAAGAAGTTTAGATAGAACCAGCCCAGAACTAGGGGTTAAATATCAAGACCTGAAGAAGGCTTACAGAGTCTCTATCAACGGTATACTGCCTAAAGTTAACGCTAGGTTTGTTAACAATGCAAGCAAAGAATCTTATTCTTCTTTAGGTAAAATGCTAACACGCAGCGGTGGTTTAGATGAGATTACAGCTATGATGAAAAGCATAGATGAGTCTTACGCAGTTATGAAGACAGCTAGTAAAGAAAGAATGCCTAGCGGTGTACCGTTTAAGACTGCTAACGAAGCTAAACAAGCTGTTAAAGAATCTTACTTAAAAAATATTTTTACTGATATTGGCGGCGATTTTAATAATCAAAAGTATTCTTATTTAGCTTCTCAATTTCAAACACCTGAAACCGCAGCTAGGCTAAAGTTAATCTTAGGTGAAGATGCACCTAGAGTTAAACAAATAATGAACTTAATGTCTGAAACAGCTGCTACTGTACAAGGTAACTTAGGAGAACTTCTTTTTAGATCTAAAGAGTATGCAGCGTTAAGTGCGCCGGGGAAAGGTTTAAGTGAAGCTAGAGCTGCTGGCATAGGAGGACAGGGGTTTGCTGTGGCTTCTGTAGATGCTCTTATGGGAGGATCTATTTTAGTTGCTCCTATAGTATTGGCTAATATAGTTACTAACCCTAAATTAACTAACAAACTACTTGCTTTTGATAAAGCAAAGTTTCCTACTCAAGAAGCTGCTTTACTGGCAGCTAATAGTATTGTAGAGGAATTGTTTGATACTTTAACTGACGAAGAAGTTAGAGAAGTACAAAGAGAACTTAGAAAAGGGCGGGAAGAACAAGAGTAGAGACAAAGGGGGCATTGCGCCCCCAAGTCCTCTCTAGGCTACATTAGCAAACTTAACCTTACCTACGTCACCACGTAAGCCAGCCTTCATGTAGGTAGTTGCTCTGCCTTCAAAGAAGTTCTGATGCTCTACACCTAACACATCGTCAAGCCAGTTCAGTGGGTTGTCTTTGACCCCATAGTTAGGCTTTAGTCCTAGCTGTAATAGCCTACGGTCAGCAATGTACCT
>Ga0209336_10000171_pt1 | contig 33208 bp, 49 predicted proteins | sample LinPmetageLP32_FD_184042 | JGI IMG/M metagenome (GOLD analysis project Ga0209336, IMG submission 184042) | Marine viral communities from the Pacific Ocean - LP-32 (SPAdes) (version 2) | ecosystem: Environmental > Aquatic > Marine > Oceanic | place: Pacific Ocean | collected 2009-08-23
AATTATTTCACGGATAAACATGTTATTTCTTTTTAGATTTTTTCTTGGAACTGTTGCCCCAATTTTTAGCACCTACTTTACGGCACTTGACCAAGGCTCCACTTGCGTATGCACTGGGCCATACTTTGTATCTGCTTTTTACTTTGTGGTAACAAGCATCTTGTTTTTCTGCTAACTGCTCAAATTGTTCTTCGGTAATTAAATCACCTGCTGATTCATTTTTTACTTTTAATTGTGGGAATCTTTTAGGATCAGTTAAGAATGCTTTAACATCTTCTCTTGGTGAGTCATCTATATAGGCAATTTTTAAATTTGCTACAGTTCTACTCATACTGGAATCAATATATAAGTCTAAATTTTTTAAATGATATGCGGCAACCTGATCGCCTTGTTGAGACGCAATTGATAATTCTTTTCCTAATGGAGTATCTTTGGCACTAGGAGCCATACTGGCTAAGCCATATAGTGACGCCATAACGGCTAATGTTGCCGCGGCATTACCAACAGCACCTTCTTCTACTTCGTTATTTTTACTACCAACTAACATGCCTGTATAAGGATGTGGTTGTTCTCTACCAGTTGTAGGTTTACTAAGTTTAGGGACAGGGTCAGAGGCTCTGACTACCTTATTAGTAACTTCCGAAATCTTCATTACTCAATAGTGCCTGAATAAAATACCTTTACAGATGCTGTACCGGCACTGGCTCCACCTTGTGTTATATAAACAAGTAATGCTGTTGAACTTGCATAAGTATGATCATTATCAAATATAAATTGACCACCATCTGGGTCAAAGCCATTAAATAGTCTGTCATTATCTGCGGCATCACCTACTGTGATTTCTGTGGTATCATTATGTCCAGTCCAGTTACCTGTTCCTTTTTCAACAACTACTTTTTGTATAGTAGTATTTGCCGCGGCTGTACCTAAACTAGTAGTACCTCCGTCATAATTTACAGTTGCACTAATGTAATTTAATTTTTGAGAACTAGATGCATCTAATTGAGCTTTGGTTACAGCATGGCTACTTGCTGTTCCATTTGCTATCATTACTTCTTCTAGAGCACCGTCTTTGTCTTTGAGACTTATAATAGCAGTATCAGTAGCATCTATAACTGCACCTTGTTTGCCAAGTTCTACAGTTTGACTTGCTCCTGCTATACCGTAATTTTTTACTGAGTCTACCATTAATAACTCCTATTAAGCAATGTTACCTAAATCATTGTTACTGTTTTGTGCATTGTTAATTGAACCATAGTCAGTAACTGTGGCCTCACCTGCTAGTACTACACTAACTGTGGCTGTACCGGCACTTGCGGCGCCATTAGTAACTTCTGCAGTTATAACACCTTCACTAACATATTCATATTGATACTGTGAATGATATTGTCCTACTTTAGTAACATCAATATCGCCACTTCTAATAAATCTTGAACCATTTGCAGTATCGCCTACTTCAACATAGTCTCCTGCTCCACCACTTGCCCATGCACTAGGAATATCAACGGTAACTGATAATATTCTGCTACCTGCTGTAACAGTTGCAATATTACTTGAACCTGCTGTATCGAAATCAACATCTAATGTTACATGTTGAACTAGGTCAGCCGCTGTTTCATCTAATTGTGCTTTTGTAACGGCACCAGTACTTACAGTAGCATTTGCTATAGCAATTTTTTGTAGTGCGTCGCCTGAAGTGTAAAATCCTATTGCTGAGCTGTTACCAGTAATATAGGAACCTTGTTTACCAAGTTCTAAACTAGTACTAACACCTGCTAGATTATATTTTTTAACTGTAGCCATTTAAAATCTCCGGGTTATTTAAATTCTATAAATGTATTTATCTTATCTTGACTTTTGCACACAGTATGTTATACTTATCCTATGTTTGATGACTCTATAAAACGTATTGGGTTCTGCTGTAAGTATCTGGAAGAAGACCAGACACAAAAACCTAAAATACTAAAAGAAAAACAGCAGATGTATACTGAAAAGTCTACTACAAGGTTGTGGTGCAACAATAATCCTGACAAAGCAGAACAGAAGTTGTTAGATTGTGTTGAACATAACATGCAGAGTGCATATAATCTTGTGGAGTATGTGAGTACTCTGCCAGAAAATATGCGTATGGTAAGACTAGGCAGTAATCAAATACCTATGGCTACAGAACCTACATGGAGATATGTATTTGAAGATGCTACTGTGATTAAAGAACTAGAAAAAGGCTTCGCTAAAGTTGGCCAACTTGCTAGAGATAAAGATGTTCGTGTAAGTTTTCATCCTGGTCAGTTTTGTGTACTTGCTAGTGACAAGCCTGAGGTTGTAGAACGAAGTATAGACGAGTTTGAATATCATGCAAACATGGTACGTTGGATGGGTTTTGGTAAAGAGTTTATGGATTTTAAAACTAATGTCCACATTTCAGGCAGACAAGGATACCAAGGTATTATAAATATACTAGATAAATTGAGCCCAGAAGCTCGTAACACAATCGCTATTGAGAATGACGAAATGTGTTGGGGATTAGATGAGTCCCTACAATTAGAAAAACATGTTGCACTGGTGTTAGATATACACCATCACTGGATTAGAGATGAAGAATATATACAAGCAAATGACGACCGTGTTAAAAGGGTCATTGATAGTTGGAGGGGTGTTAGGCCTACTCTACATTATAGTTATAGTAGGGACGAATGGTTACCAGAACCATCCGTGCTACAATCAAACCATCAACATGGAACTATGCATGACATCAATACCTTACTCGATGTAGGTTGCAAGAAGCAAAAACTACGAGCACATTCAGACTACTATCCAAATGAACAAGTAAATGATTGGGCACTTAGTTTTTGGCAAGACTTTGATATACAATGCGAGGCTAAGGCTAAAAACTTGGCTAGTAAACAATTATACGAACAAGCAATAGATCTTAAACTATGTCAAACCACGTAAAAGATTATAGAGATTCATTATTACCTGATGCTAAGTTTAAAGGCAAAAAAGTATGTGTACTTACAAACTATAGAACTGGTAGTACTTTTTTTATAAGAGAAACATTCCTTACTAACAGAATTATGCCTATGGGTGAATGGGAACATTTTAACTCAGATAAGCCATTTAGTAGATTGTTAAACGAATTGACACAACGGACAGCATTTGTATTTAAATTGATGCCTGACCAAATACATCTGGACGAAGCAAAATATAATGACATACTAGGCGAATGTGACGAAGTAGTGTACCTGTATAGAAGAGATTTTGAGGCACAGGCTAGAGGATGGATTGCTTGGAACATATCAGGAGATCATGAACATCATTACGGTGAGCATAAGTTGTATAACATTAAACTTGATCAAAAACAAGCAGACAAATATTCACATCAACTTATAGATAATTACAAGTTTATGAATAAATCCTTTAAGCAGTTTCCAGGCAATGTATATTGTTTAGAAGACTTTCCTATACAAATACCTTACAGCAGAGTATATAATTGGCAATCTGAGATTACTATTCCAAACTTTAATACCCACAAGCAAGTGTTCAGAACTTGAACAATCTCAAAAAACAATCTGGTAAATAGCAGTATGAAGGTTTTAATAATTGGTGGCTGTGGCTATGTAGGCTCAGCAATTGGTAAACATTTAGCAGACAAACATGAGATTACCAATGTAGATTTAGAATGGTTTGGTAATCATTCCTATGCCCATACTATCAATATGGACTACAATGACTTGACAACAAAGTTTTTAGAGAAGTTTAATGTTGTAATACTTACAGCAGGTCACAGTAGTGTTAAGATGTGTGATACAGACTTACAAAGCAGTTTTAATAACAACGTAAGGAACTTTGTAAACCTCACTAACAAACTAACAACACAAAAATTTATATACGCCAGTAGTGCCAGTGTGTATGGTAACACATCAGAGACAGAGATAGCAGAGGACAATGTAAACTTTAGTCCTATAAACTATTACGATATGACTAAGTTACACATAGATCATATTATGCATTTAAGTCCGTTAGACTATTATGGATTAAGATTTGGCACAGTAAATGGCCCAGCACCTAGTATTAGAACAGATGTAATGATTAATGCTATGGTGAATACTGCTATGCGTAAAGGTGAGATACATGTGTTTAATGCTGACACTCGCAGAAGTATTTTAGGTATAAATGATTTATGTAGGGCAGTAGGTACAATAATTGACGACAACAAAAAATCTAATAGAGGTATATACAACACAGCAAGTTTTACAAACACAGCAGGAGAGATTGCCACAGCAGTAGGCAAACATGCAAACGTTCCTGTTATAGATAAAGATCCCCCTAGTGTTATCTTTAACGAAAAACTTCAGAATAAAACATACGACTTTGGAATCAGTACTGCTAAGTTTGAGAACACATTTAACTTTGAATTTACAGACACCTTAGATAGTATAACACAGGAGATGGTAGAGCAATATGCAAAATGCAATAGAGACCACAGAGCAGAACTCGTACACTACACTTAATAAATGTGTAGCATGTGGAGGTTCTAATTTAGAACAATTTTTAGACTTGGCTGAACAGCCACTTGCTAACAATTATCATGACGGCACAGGCGGTGGCGAGTCGTTTAAGTTAGGATTAAATTTGTGTACTGATTGCTATCATACTCAACTACCAGTAAGTGTAGACCCTAAGGCAATGTTTGACCATTACATATATGTAACAGGTACAAGCCAAACACTCAGAGATTATTGTGACTGGTTTGCACAATTTGTAACTGACAGAGAGCAAATAAAACATGGTCACATTTTAGACATAGCATGTAATGACGGTACACAATTAGACAGTTTTAGAAAACTAGGATGGAAAACATTTGGTGTTGATCCTGCTAAAAATTTATTTGATGTAGCATTAGAAAAAGGACACATGGTTCGTAATGCATATTGGCCTATAAGTTATCCTCAGATGGATGTGATTACAGCACAGAATGTTTGTGCCCATACTCCAAACCCATTAGACTTTTTAGAAGGTGTTAAAAAAGCACTAACTGTAAATGGTACAGCATACATTCAAACAAGCCAAAGCCAAATGTATCAACGTAATGAGTTTGATACTACATATCATGAACACATAAGTTTCTTTAGTGCAAACAGTATGAAGACATTAGCCGAACGAGCAGGGCTTGTACTTACAGACATAGAGATTACTCCTATACATGGAGACAGTTATGTATTTGTCCTTAAACATGAGGGTGCTGATGTTAAAAACTCAGTAACAGAAATAATCAGGAAGGAAGGCAAAGAAGGAAGACATAATGCAATGTTTTATAAGCAATTTGGAATTAATGCTGAAAGCATAGTAAGAAAATTAAAAGACTTAGTTACTAGATGTCAAGCAGAAGGAACACCAGTAGTAGGATATGGTGCGGCGGCTAAAGGTATGACAGTACTAAACGCAAATGACATACAGTTGGATTGGATAGTAGACGACAATGAACTAAAACAAGGGTTACTAACACCAGGTACAAATATACCTATTAAAAGTCGAGACAGTCTAGACATAGACGAACACATAGTTGTTATACCTTTAGCATGGAACTTCTTTGACGAAATTAAATCTAATGTAGAAGAAATAAGAGAAGGAAAGACTACACAATATGTTCAATATTTTCCTAGGGTAATGTTTGTAATATGAAACAACAAGTAAAAAATTATCTAATACGAAGTTTATATAAAATAAAATCTCCTATGTGGTTTCAGGATCGTAGTCATGAAGGAGATCTATATGACCAATATATGAAGATGCATGAGATAAGTCTTCGCACATTTAAAAAACATTTAAATAGTGAATGGGAGTTTATATTTTTTAACAAAGAGGTTGAGAACATTCAGGAAGTATTTAAAGATCACTTCTTTGAAATATATGACTTATGGAAGCAAGGTAATGTTAATATACTTTACTGTGGACCTGACAACATCATGATGAAGGAGACAGATATATTTGGTATGTATGATGACTTTAGAATGTTTAATTATACCGACCCTAAAAGCAGTGAAGAGCCTAACCACTACAATGTACAACACAAACATTTCTTTAATGCAGATGTCAGATACTATCCTAGTACAATGAGTCAAGACATTTGGGACATGGGTTTGGAGATGGCAGAGAATTGGGATTTCAATAGTTGGAATACAGAGCAATTTATTTTAAACAAAATGCTATGGGAACAAGACGGCAGAAGAATAGAAAATACATTAGATCCTAAAATGGCTTACCAAGGCCATATGCTTTATTTAGAAGATTGGGAAGGTACTAAGGAATATTCCAATCAATGGAATGGTTGTTACCTTGCTGATGCACGAATAGTCCATCTACATGGTAGTAGAAATGCGCCTAAAAAGTTAGCTCTAATGCAGGAATTAGAAAAACTATCTTAGCAATGCTTGGTGGCCACCTTACATATTGTTGGAACAGTCATTTGCAGTTCTCCTGCTATATATAGACTTTACTACGAGGGAGTCTTCTTTTCATTACTGTTAGACTGAAATATCTTCTGTCCAACACATATATTTAACAAAGTAATACAAAATCATGCTCAAACGCGGTAAAAATGCCAAAAAAAAGCCCTGAACTAGTCCAGGGCTCCTTAAGTGACGTGTATGTCTACTTCTTATTGAAGACGTGATATAGTATCCAAACACCTACTAAACCTAGTAAGCCTTCGTTACTCAATCCATTCAAGATAGTCATGATGTTTGTAACAACCTGAAAATCTCCTAGGAAAGGAACCGCTCCGCCGAATAAAACTTCCAGCACTACTCCGAGAGCAATAACACTAATACCAACTTCTGTAAGTTGCTTGGCCCATCCGCCAACACTTTTAAGAATATCCATATTAACCTCCATTTGAGAACCAAAAGTAGTTCTCAGATATTATTTAATTCACCAGATTACCTAGTTAAACTAGTTTATAACAATTAAATACAGTTATAAACTACAAAAAAGGGCAGATAAAACGCATGTTAATTACAAAACCACTAAAGAAAAATGACGTTGTCAGTGTAAAATTGATCACTGGAGAGGAAATTATAGGAAGATTTGAAGGCGATGATGATGACGGACTTCATGTATCAAAAGCGAGTGTTGTGGCGGCAAATCCAGAAGGCGGACTAGGTTTAGTTCCATGGATGATGAGCTCAGCACCTGATAAAATTACTATAAATAAAACTACAGTTGTAACTTATGCACCAACGGTTGACCAGATAGCAGACAAATTTACTGAAGCAACTTCCAGCATTCAGATCGTTAAATAGACACTTGACATATACACACTTTTTGCTATAATATATAGGCATTAGGAGATTTCTATGATTGAATATGGCATGATGACGGCAAAAGCAATAATGATGAGCATGATGGTTTCATCAGGTGCTCCTTTAGACGAACACAATGTTGAAGAAATGTATTGTATGTCTCTCAATATTTACTATGAAGCTCGTGGCGAAAGTTGGAAGGGTAAAGCCGCAGTTGCCCACGTTACTCTTAACAGAGTTGAGCACCCTAAATATCCACATACAGTTTGCGGTGTAGTTTTACAAGCAAAAACCTGGAAAGAAAGACCTATCAGAGATATGTGTCAGTTTGCATGGTACTGTGACGGAAAAACTGACATACCTCAATTACGATACAAAGCAGAACCTAGAAAAGGCAAAGCAATAAAACCAAACATAAGAGATTGGCAAAATAGTGTAGCAACTGCTATTCAGGTCACAGATGGTTGGAGCAGAGATATTACTCAAAACGCAACTCATTATTACAACCATAACCTTTCAACACCAAGTTGGAGTACTGTTTATCCTGTAACTACTGTAATAGGAAATCATACATTCTTACTTAGAACAGACTAATATGATCTTTCATTCAGCCAATCAAAAAGTTGTATATTTTTCATCGGGTAAGGTTGGCTCGTCCTCTATTGCAAGGTCATTAGAACAATTAGAAGAAGATAACGACTGGAGAGACGATGCAGGAAAATATACTCTTGGTGAATTTATTAATTTATTTAAAGGGTATAAATTAAATGTTGTAATAAGAAATCCTTATGAACGATGGAAAAGTGGCTTTAAAGAAAATACATTAGGTCCTCATTTATACGGCACTACTCCATTAACCTCATTACAAAAGAACAATGAAACTATATTCAACTATATAGAGTTTGATCATCAATCTAATATTATAGAAAAACATTCTCATAACTTTAAGAATACTAATTTAGAAATACCTATCTATATAAATCCAAAGTATTCGAACTCTACACAGTTTTGGACTACCATGCTTACTTGCCAATTACAGTATTGTAATTATGACTTTTCTATGGGGAATAATGTACATACTGCAAATTGGTTATGGAAAGTACTAATACTTTCAAAGTTTTTTACTGTAAACTTAATATATGGAGATGTACTAGATCATTTAAGAGCACAGTACGGTGATAATGATATAATTCATAATAAAAATGTAACAGATCGTTTAGCGGTGCAAACATTTGATAATGTAATAAGGTCTACATACAAAGCAGAGATGAATCTTAAAACTAAATTAAACAGATACCTTGTGCCAGAAAATTATCTGTATGATGTTTTAATGGATGATCTTAAAAATACTGACGATACTTTAAGTGTAAGTGATGAACAATTTATAAAAATTTTCAAAGAATATTACAACTTGTTAAATAGTGATCATAAAACCATAGACTTTGCTAGTGTGTATAAACAAGATATTAAACATAAAGTTTTAGAAGTTGTGCATACATGTGATATTCCAGAGCTATTAGATTTGTTTAAATAAAGATAAATATATACTGTTATAATACACACAATTAGGAGTAACAGTATGTATGAATATAGATGTAAAGTTCTGAAAGTCGTTGATGGAGATACGGCGGACGTGGACATTGATTTAGGATTTGGTATAGTCCTTACAGATGAAAGAGTTAGGCTCATGGGTATAGACACACCAGAAAGCAGAACTTCAGACAAGGTAGAAGACTTATTTGGTGAAGCCGCAAAGGCAAGACTGAAAGAACTTATTGCAGGAACTTCAGGACCTATTCTTAGAACACAGATTAATAAAGATGGCGAGGACATGAAAGGTAAGTTTGGTAGAATACTTGGTGACTTTAGTTGTTACCATGCACAAACTGATTCATGGAGAATGGCAACAGAAATTCTTATTGAAGAAGGACATGCAGTTCCTTACATGGGTGGTTCTAAAGATGATACTCAAGCCGCACATGAAGTCAATAGACAAAGACTACTTGAAGAAGGCGTAGTTGCACAGGCAGACTATGACAAACAAGTAGAGTATATGGCTAAAAAGAATAGTTAGACCAAGAACTGGATAAAATTGTATTGACATTATCTAAATAGACTGTATAATAGACAGTAAATATAGAGGTAATGTAATGGCAAAAAGATTTTACTCAGGTAAAACATATACCCACGCAACTGGCCACAGTTGTGCATTTAGACAATGGAGAGCAGATAGTCACTGTAACTTAATACATGGCTATTCTCTACAATTTGAGTTTACTTTTGGTTGTGATGAGTTAGATGATCGCAACTGGGCAGTAGACTTTGGTGGCTTAAAGCCACTTAAAGAATGGTTAAAACTTATGTTTGATCATACTTATTTGGTAGCCGATGATGATCCTGAAATGGATACAGTTCTAATGTTGCAAGAGAAAAAACTTGTAGACATGAGAGTTGTTAAAGCGACAGGATGTGAACGGTTTGCCGAAATGGCCTTTGACGAAGCAGAACGGATTGTTAATGATATCAGCAATGGCAGATGCTGGGTGCAAAAGGTTACTGTTAAGGAACATGATGCCAATAGTGCAACATGTGAACTTGCAGACACTCAGAAAATTCGCTTTACAGTGAACCCTGAGAATAACGAAGAAAGATAAAATGATGAACGAATAGTTTTGAATGGGGGCAAGTGTGATATCTACTTGCCCTTCACTTTCTTAATTTCCCTAACCAGATAACGATAAATAGTGGTACAATGCTATTTGGTATCCTAACATTAATTACAGCACTTGCTATTGCAGGTGTGGCCGCCTGGTTCAGTATCGCTGGACTAATGATATTCTTTGGCGGTATGCCTTTGAGTATAGCCATTATGGCTGGTACACTTGAGGTAGGTAAATTATTAACAGCAAGTTGGTTATATAGATATTGGAGCGAAACTTCCATACTGTTAAGGACTTATCTGACTACCGCAGTAGTAGTCTTAATGTTGATAACATCAGCAGGTATATACGGCTACTTGTCCAAGGCCGCATCAGATGTTTCTAGTGACGGTGCTGTAGCATTTGCAGAAGTAGAACGTGTTGACGGACTTATACTTAGACAAGAAAATAAGATCGCTATTATAGAAGACAGGATATTAAGTGTTGGCGGTAGTGTAGATGTTAGCCAAAGTATAGAGCAACAGGAAACAATCAGAGACGGTGCTTGGGAAAGAGTACAAGGCGATATAGACTTTGCTAATGGACAAATACAACGACTCAGAGACCAATTAGCAGTATTAGATAAAGCAGTAAACGATTTAAGAAACAAAGGTGTTGAAGTTATTACCACAGAAGAAGGCGGCATATTCCAAGGCGACACCAAACAAACAATAGATTATGTAGCACAGGCAAACGACTTATATACTCAGCAAGAAGATCAACGTGCTGATATCAAAGCAGACATAGACAAGCAACAAGATAATATAGATGCATATAGACTACAAGCACAAGACACAATTAACGGTGCTAATGCAGAAATTAATAGACTTAGAAATACCAGTTCAAACCAACAAGATGCAAATATTGAAAAGATAAATGCATTTAACGTAGATATAGATGCGATTTACAATGATATCGCAGTACTTAAAGACACTAAATTTGAAGCAGAAAGCAAAGTTAGAGACTTAGAAAGAGAAATAGGCCCAATCAAATATGTAGCAGAACTCCTATACGGAGCATCAGATCAGTCTGTTATGGATAAAGCAGTAAGAATATTTATTCTGTTGTTTGTTTTTGTATTTGATCCTTTAGCAATTATGTTATTAATTGCGGCTAACCAAACATTATTAAGATATGGTATCAATTTAGAAAGTACTGGCCCTAAATCACCTGACAACGATCCAGATGATTATTACGACAGTGATTTTGAAGAACAATCCAGAGAAATATATGGCGATAACATGCCAGATCTCCCTAGTGCGGTGGACGACGCCGCAACGGCAATGGCAGAATCGGCTTCCGAAAAAAAAAGAGCAAACGAGATAAAAAAGGCCTTGTCGTTATTGGAAAAGAAATACAAGAAGACATTAAAGGCACTTGAGGATAAGCCTAAAGAAGTTGTGGTAGAAAAAATAGTTGAAGTTGAAGTAATTAAAGAAGTGGAAAAGGTAGTTGAAAGGGAGGTACCAGTTCATGTCGAGAAAATTATCGAAGTTGAGAAGCCAGTCGAGGTCGAGAAGGAGGTTGTGGTCACTATCGAAAAGGAAGTCCCAGGACCCGAGCGAATTGTGGAAGTTCCCGGGCCAGAAAGAGTCGTCAGAGTCGAGTCCTCAGAAGGAGTCCAAAGATTAAATAAAGAAATAGCAACTTTACAAAATGAATTAAAACAATTAAAATCTAAAGAGCCAGAAATTGTAGAGAAGATTGTTGAAAAGATTATTGAAAAGGAAATACCTGTGGAGGTTGAGAAACCAGCGTCAGGCGATTTAAAAGTAGCCGCCCATTTGATGTCAATGAGCGAATTGAATAAAGAAGATTTAACAGAAAAACAAATATTAGAAATGTTACAAAAGTCATCAGACGAAGAAGTGAAACGTAAACTAGGATTTTGGGCGGTACAACTCCCTAAAACCGACGTGGACAAAGAACCAACTAACAAAAAATATATAGGTAAAAAATGAGCGAAGATAAAACCTTATCATGTAATTTTTGTGGTAAAAAAAGAGACGATGTAGAAAAACTTATTGCAGGACCTGGTGTTTATATATGTGATGAATGTGTAAAACTAAGTTACGGTATTGTATCAGAGGAGCAATCATTAGATATAAATGGTTTAGACTTTAATGAGTTACCTAAGCCACATGAAATTAAGCAGTTCCTAGATACATATATTATGGGTCAAGATTCCGCAAAGGAAATATTATCTGTTAATGCATACAATCATTATAAACGAATATCAAATGTTGTACATGATGTAGAAATAGATAAAACTAATGTATTATTATTAGGTCCTACAGGTACTGGTAAAACATTATTAGCAAAAACACTAGCCAAAAAACTACAGGTACCATTTGCTATAGCAGATGCAACAACATTAACTGAAGCAGGGTATGTTGGAGAAGACGTAGAAAGTGTATTGGAAAGACTTATTACACTTGCTGATTTTGATATTGAGGTAGCACAAAGAGGTATAGTATTCATAGACGAGGTAGACAAAAAGGCTCGCAAGTCAGAGAGTAATACAACTACAAGAGATGTAAGTGGTGAAGGTGTACAACAAGCACTCTTAAGACTAATTGAAGGTACTCAATGTAAAATTAAAGCAAATACAAAAGCCAAATTTGCTGACGAATATATTGAGTTTGATACATCAAATGTATTGTTTATACTGAGTGGTGCATTTGTAGGCATAGAAGACATTATAGAAAAACGATTAAAAAGTAAATCTAAAATAGGATTTAATAGTAAAATACTATCTGATTCAGATAAGGATAAATTACTAACAAAGATAAACTCAGAAGACGTTGTACAATATGGATTAATACCAGAGTTAGTGGGAAGGCTTCCTGTTATAGCAACATTAGACAATTTATCAGAAAAACAATTAAGAAAAATCTTGACAGAAGTTAAAAATAGTATTATAATGCAAGTTAAGTCTTTACTAAGACTAGACGATTTAGAGATAGAATTCTCTAACTTGTATTATGAAGAAGTATCTAAATTAGCAATACAGTCTAAAATGGGTGCAAGAGCATTAAAAAGTCTAGTAGAGAATAGTTTAATAAACATTATGTTTAGGGTAGATGAGTTCAATAAAATAGGTGTTAAGACCATTAAATTTGATAACTATCCATATAAAGGAAATAAACCTTTACTAGTATTTGAAAATGGACGACAAGAACCAGATAACACATACAAATTATACAGAGGAATAGATGAGTTGGAAAAATAATAATTACAAGAAGGACTTTAACAAAGGCAAAAAGCCTTTTGCAAAAAAGAAGGAAACAGATAAGTTCTCAGGTCGTTCTATCGAAGTTTACAATGGCGATGTAAACGGAGCGATAAGAAAATTAAAGAAAGTTTTAGAAAGAATGGATTTCCAAAAGGAATTATCCAAACGTGAGTTTTATGAAAAGCCATCTGCTAAGAAAAAACGCAAAAAAGATCAAGCAATTAAGCGAACAAATAAAGATAGAGATACTATGATAATGAAAGGCGAATGGATGCCTCCTTCATTAACAGGACAAAAACACCTTAAAGGTAAACGAGGCAAACGCAAAGCCTGGAACCAAGTAGAAAGAGTTAAACGATTGAGACAACGAGGTAGAGGCTCCAACTAAATATGAAAATTGCTGTAGTAAGTGGCGGATTTGATCCATTACATTCAGGGCATATTAATTTACTAGAACAAGCGGCAACATTTGGTGACAAATTAGTTGTATTAGTAAACAGCGATGAGTGGCTAACCAGAAAGAAAGGCAGACCCTTTTTGCCTTTTGAAGAAAGATCTATAATAGTACAACGCATGGACATGGTAGACAATGTTTATGCTGTTGAAGATTCAGATAATAGTGTAACCAAAGGACTTATTCAAGTCAGAGACGCATTCGGACATGATAATGATTATGTATTCTGTAACGGAGGTGATAGAGGAAAAGATAACATACCCGAAATGGCGGTTGATGGTTACACATTTGAATTTAGTGTTGGTGGAGATAACAAAGCCAACAGTAGTAGTTGGATACTAAAAGAATGGCAGTATCCAAGTGAACGCAGAGTATGGGGTGAGTTTAGCAATCTGTTTGAAGACGAAGTATGTAAAGTTAAAGAGCTTGTAATTGAACCAGGTAAAGGTATCAGTTACCAGAGACATTTTAAACGTAGTGAAATATGGTTTGTAAGTAAAGGAGAGTGTGTTGTTAAGCATGGAAGAGATACAGACAAGTCAGAAGAATACGACACAATAAACTTAAAAACAGATGAAGTCATACACATTAAAGTAGGCGATTGGCATCAGATAGTAAATAAGAGTGCCGAGCCTTGTCACATAGTTGAAATACAATATGGTGAAGAAACTAATGAAGAAGATATTGAACGTATCGGATACTACGACGGAGAATAAATGGAGATGCGAGAACTAAACGAACAACGTGTTTGTGAACTTTTAAATGAAATAATAGAATTAGAGATGGCTGGTGTTGTAAGATATGCTCATAGTTCACTTATGGTTACAGGACCTAATAGAATTCCTATTGTAGCATTCCTACAGGAACAAGCAACTGAAAGTCTAGACCATGCCTTACAGGCAGGTGAGTACATAACAGGCTTTAATGGCCACCCTACACAAAAAATTGCACACATAGAAGAGTCGCATGATCATAGTGTTCAACAAATACTTATGGAAAGCAAAGAGCATGAAGAGAAAGCAGTAGACAAATACAAAGAACTCTTAATGGAAGTTGCTGATGCAAGTATTATGTTAGAAGAATATGCACGTGGACAGATTGGCATGGAAGAACAACATGCATTAGAAATTAGGAAAATGTTACAGGATTATGGAACTTAAAGACAAAAAGGTAGTTTTTGTACTTACATACCTAGAAGCAAAAGAATGGAATAAGTTTTATCCTGCATGGATGTTTGGACAAGTATATCCTGATTATCAATTTATTATATTAGACAACGGCAACCAGCCATTAATGAAAGAATGGTGTGAACTTACAGGCTCTTATTACTATGGTGCTGAATATAATATTGGTAGTAGTGGAGGATATAACTGGATATTTAGAGTTGCTGAATTACTACAAATAGATAGAGCAGTATTACTTCAGGCAGATGTAGAGATTGTAAGTAGAGAATGCTTAGACAAGTTATTCGATAAAAAATGGCAAGACAACGAAATACCATTTTGGCCACAAGAGCCTAGAAAAAATTGGGATAAGAATCCAGATAATGAAGGCGGTACATATAATTTAGGTCAGTTCTTTAGTTTTAATCCTACATACTTAATAAAACACAATTTATTGGTTGATGAAAACTATGTTGTTACACATTTTGATGATGCAGATTTGATGAGGAGAATGTTGGAAGTAGGTACAAAAACAAAAAATCTATTATTAGATTATCCTACATTAGATTGTATGCCCGATAAAGACGAATTAGCAAACTTTGTTCCTGGTTTATATAATATGCATCACTTTAGTAGTAAGCAATCAGGGTCTAATAATCATGAGGAATGGGAAGTTTTAAACCAGCCATATCATGATAAAAAATGGTTAAAAAATAGTAAGCATGCCTGGGAAACTCCTTTTGGCCAATGCGAACCAGAAAATAATCCTACACGAACAGATTACAGACGATTAGATGTAAATAGAACAGAGCCACATAGTCATAAATGGCTCCCATTAGGCTACCCTCCTTATCCCATAGAGCATGAAGTTAATAGATTTTGGTCAGAATTAACAAAAAATAGTACATAATGTACTATATCTAGTATAAAAGGCTTGACATACATACAAGATATGCTATTATAAGACAGTAAGAAATTAATCTTACGCATTATAGGTATAAAATATGAAACATTTTTTATTAGGAATAGGTGTTTTTGCAGGCATTTCATTAGTTATGTATGCATTAGCAGGAGTATTAACAGCACTAACTTTAGATAAAGAAACAATAGGCACAATCTTTATGATTGGAGCATTGGCCTTTATAGCAAAGCCATTCGGCGAACTTACTGCATCAGTATTTAAATTAAATATTAAATAGTTGACAAACTAACACAACCTGTTATAATAGATGTATGACTATGCATTTAGATAACAGGTTTTCTACGATAAACACTAAAAAGTATAAGGCTAAGATTACTAAGGGTAAACTTAAAGAGCTAGAACTTAGGTGGCGTAAACATAACAAGGCAATGAAGCAAAAGAATATGCTCAATATGAGATACGATACTTTGCAAGAGTATATTGACTATTGTTATGGTAAGGTAGGTAAAAGACCAGACCCAAGAGACTACAGACATTTTACAACATTACAACCTGAGAAGTCCTACGCACAAAAACAAATAGATGAGTTTAATAAAAAATATCCTAGTACAGAAATGACAAAAGTACAGAGTAGTGACGGCACAGGGGAAAATGCTGAATGGCAAAAAGAAAAACTAAAGATAAGTTCTTCATATACAGTAGCACCAGCATACAATAAAGGTGCATACCAAGTAGTGCCAAAGAACGAAGTTAAACATATAGGTAAATGATATGGAGTTAGCAAAGTTACAAGACGGACAATTAGTATATGGACTCTATGAAGAGGTAGAACAGTACGCAGAAGAGCAAGACACTTGCGTAGACAGGTACTTTGACCACATTAATCCCTCAACCGTATATAAAAACTTTAAGTATGTGGGTAGCAGTATGAGTAATCCTTATAAGGTTAGTGTGCCTTTTGACTACAGTAATGGCAAACCACCAGCAACATTTAATGACGCAGGAGTTAATCAGGACAAATGGTAAGCAAAATAAAACATTGGGCAGATGTATGTAAACTACACTGGAAAGAAATTATATCATTGGCAGTAGCATTACATTGGTTAATGGACTTACTGATTATAATACCTTTGTCTTTAACAATAGGATACTTTTTTGGTGTACATATAGGACATAGTTATTAATGACGGAGAACAGTAAACAATGGCAAGAGAACTCAGATGGCTGGGTTAAAGCAATGACTGAATCCAAAGAGAGAAAAGAAGCAAAGAGAAAATTGGAAAAGATGAAATGTAATCATGGTGATCTCGAATGGTGCGAAGGTTGTGCATATGATATTAATGGTGAGCAAGTGGCATTTAAAGGTATAGATTACTAATGTCAGAAGACAAGAAAGATAACGATAAGTATGAGCCTAAATCTGAACCTAACACACTTCAAGACCAAGCATGGAAGAGAGCAAGAGAAAATAAAAGGCCTAAAGTAGCCACACCTTACGAATGGGAAGAATATGAGCGACAAGAAAAAAATAAGTAAAAACGAATTTCATCCAGATGAGATAGCATATAGCAATAGAATACAAAAGAGTGCTACACCCAAGCAGGATCTTAGTTGGTATATAAAATGGACAGCAAGTTGTTTCATATTAAGTAGCATGAGTATCAGAGGGATTGATGGCTTACAGTTCTACGATACAATATTAAGTTTAATAGGTGTAACAGGCTGGATGGTAGTTGGTCTCTTATGGAAAGACAGAGCATTAATACTTTTAAATGGTGCAGGTATTGTATTGTTTATTAGAACATTAGTTGCAGAATACTTTATGGTGATGTAATGGATAGGCAAGAAAGACAGGAACAAATTAAATCCTTAGATGCTAACAGTAAAGCAGGACAACTTGCGAGAGAACTAAACGCAGAACGAGGTAGGCTAAAGAAAGAACTTGAAGAAGCAAATGAACAAGTAGACTTATTTGCTCCTAGTACTCCTACAGGAGGCTTAGATAGTTACATCAAGTGGGTAGCAACTATTCTTGCTGTTATAGGAGTATTTTTAATCAGTGCAAGTTTAACGACAGCAGGACAAGTAGCATACGCCTGTTCGGCAATAGCATGGGTTTATGTAGGACATTGTTGGAACGATAAAGCAATTATGATAGGTAGTGCAATCACAGGTACAGCAGTAATGATGAACTTGGTGGAGAAGATATTATGACAGAAATACCTAAAGGGCATGGCAAATGGCATGGCGGTAAAGGCTCAGCACCTAAGCAGTCAGATCATAGCAAGTATACAGACAATTACGACAAAATATTTGGAAAGAAGGATATTGACAAACCAATACAAGATGAATTTCCTGACAGAGCAAGACCAGATGGACTTATTTGGCAGAAACATATAAAAGATTTACAGGCACCTCCAATGCCTAACGGATTACAAAGAGCGTGGGAACGCAAGGATAAGAATAAGAAATGATAGCAATACCAGACGTTATAGGATTAATAGGTGTAATTTTATTAATAACTACATACGGATTATTACAGTTTGATAAAATAGACCCTAAAGGGTTTTGGTACAGTTTTAATAATATGATTGTAGCAATACTTGTCACAGTTAGCCTATATTATACTTTTAATTTAGCCAGTATGGTTATAGAAGTATTTTGGTTCAGTCTAAGTGTGTACGGTGTTGTAATGTACTATAAAAGACGTAATGTATAAACACAGGATCATTGAATGTAATGTAAAAGATTCTTCTGATTATGACTGGTTATATGACAATGCAGTACAAAATACTTTAGAGTCATATTTTAAATGGGCAGATAGTTATAAAGGTTCAGTACATTTTGAAAAAAGTTGGGCTGATGTATCTTATGGCTTAACCTTACAAGTTGATGCTAAATTTGATAATGCAGATACATTTGCTATATTTAAATTAACTTATGGGCATAAGCCCTTTAACAGATTAGATTCTAAAACAATGGAGTTCACACATGGGTAAGGCAAGTAAAAGACAAGCATTTAAGGAGTCAGTTAGTGATACTGCTCTAGCCTTTGCAATGAACGTACCAATTGGTTTTGGTATCATTGCCTTTGCCAACTGGATAGGAATAGTATCTGTTACTTATGAGCAAAATGTACAACTTGTAATCCTCCAAAACATTATCTTTACTACTGTTGCAATTATCAGAAAGACTTATGTGCGAGTATGGTTCGAAAATAGACGATTAAAAGGCTTGACTTAAACTAATAACTGTATCATAATACTATTATGAAAATACAAAACTATATAGAAGATGGCTTTAGTAAAGTATGCGATGTAATTTTACATCCTGACAGAGATGATCAATGGTACTATGAAAATGTTGACTACAGTTTTGTAGGACCTGATAAGAGGAGTTGGTTATACTTTATTGTACAAAACGATAACATTGTAAAGTGTGGCGAATCAGGAAATCCGTTACTACTAGAGACTAAAGGTAAAAATCCTAGATGGAAGAAAGGAACTTTTAGTAGACTAGGCAGGTATATAAATGGTTGCACAACTGATACAGTTATTAGAGAAGAACTATATAATGCTGTAAAGAAAGGAACAGTTAGTGTATGGGCGAAACAATTACCAGTTACACAGGTTACTGTAAATGTAATGGGAGAAGAAAAAGTTGTTGAAAGGTCAATACATAAAGACTTAGAAATGGTATATTTAGATCATTTTGTAACAGAATATGGCAACTTGCCTCCATTAAACAAAGGCAGAAAGTAAAAAAAAGATAAATAAACTTGCAAGAAAGAAAAGACAAGGGCAAAAGGATCGTAAGAGAATGGAGTCTACTGTCAATTCAAGACGGCATGTAGAGTCAACGGAGATGATACACAAGGTAAGTGAATCGTAAGAAACACAAACCGAATGGTAACAAGGAAGTAGACCTACATTATGTATTAGGGGACTAGTAATAGTTCGGTAATACAGGAAGACTTAAATCTTCAAAAGAGCTCATGTTTACATGTACAGCTCGGGTATAAGACTTCCAGATTAGAATGTTGTTATATGGAATGTTTACATTTCGCAGAACAATATTTTTTGGGGTATCCAACAAAGGACTGAGAATGGCAACATTCAAAGTAACCAAGAAGTATACCAAGTAGGATAGAGGAACAGGACACACACTAACGAATGCTCCTCTAACCCGCGATCTTTTTATTCGCCGTAAGGGTTTAAAAAGAACTAGTAAAATAAATTAACTTGCTTTTTAAAAAGGAGATAATCATGGTAAACAAGCAATTTCGTATCACTTCAGATACACTAAACCCACTATATAGAGCCACAATCGGATTTGATAGACTATTCAATGAGTTCGAAACTCAAATGAATTCTACTAATAATTCACAAGGCTATCCACCATACAACATCAGTAAAGACGGTGATGATCTGTATTCAATCACATTGGCTATTGCAGGATTTAAAAAGTCCGAAATAGACATTGAGTTAGAAGACGGTAACTTACTTATTACTGGTACCATTAAAGCCGATGAGTCCGGAGCAATGGACGACATCGAGTTTTTACATAAAGGTATTGCAGAACGAAACTTTGTAAGAAGTTTTAAACTTGCTGAGTATGTGGAGGTTAAAGACGCAAAATTAGAAGACGGTCTTCTAAAGGTAGAACTATTCAGAAACGTTCCTGACGCTCTTAAACCACAAAAAATCAAAGTATCTTAAACTTTGTCATAAATATAGGGGAGAGGGGAAATATACTCTCCCCACTTATATATTATGGCAAGCAAAGGTAATAAGAAAAAAATAATCGTATATATGATACCAGAAGGTGAAACTAGAGATAGTCACACTTATCATTATACAGCAGTAAAAACGAAAACACTCATACAAGAGAACAGGAAACTTAAAATGAAAAAGTATAATCCTGTCAAACGAGTACATGAGATTTTTATAGAAGCAAAACTGCCGAAACATCAAAAATAATCTTGACAACACCCTAGTTTGACTGTATAATACTTTAAAAGGTAAAATATGGCTAGAGCAAAATCGAAAACTATACAACGGGTTGAACTAAAGTATCCAGATAGGTTCAATGTAATCATTTTAAATGATGACTTTACTCCTATGGATTTTGTTATTAAACTGATAATTGAAGTGTTTAATAAAAATATAGAGCAGGCTAAAGACTTAACTGTTAAAGTCCACAAAGATGGTAAAGCAATAGTTGGAACATACAACCAGGAAATAGGAGAGCAAAAAGTAAATGAAGTTACTCTGCTATCCCGTCATCATGGACATCCTTTAAAGTCCATAATGGAGAAGATCTAGTGTTACAATGGTTATCTGATTGTTGGAATAGACTTCTTGAACGGAGTTTTCAGCGAACCGCTGACAAACAAAATAGGAAGAATATCAAATGAGTAGTGAATATAAAAAGTTTGCTACTAATAAGTATACAGCAGGCTTTAATACAATTACAGACACTGAAGACTTTGAGCCTGGACTTACCGAGGACATAGTTAAAAGGCTTAGTGCTTTAAAAAAAGAACCTGAATGGGTTACTGAATTTAGACTTAAAGCATTTAAACATTTACAAACAATAAAGGAACCTACATGGGCAGAAGTAAAATATGCCCCAATAGATTACCAGGCACTAAGTTATTATTCTGCACCTAAGTTTAGAAATAAAGATGAGATACCGCCTGAGATATTAGAAACATTTGATAAGTTAGGTGTACCATTACAAGAACGTGATGCATTATTAGGTATAGAATCTAAAGACCCTAATATTATTCCTACAGTAGCAGTTGACGTTGTATTTGATAGTGTCAGTATTGCTACAACATTCCAGAAAGAATTAAAAAAGCATGGTATTATATTTTGTAGTATAAGTGAAGCCATACAAGATCACCCCGAACTCGTAAAAGAGTATTTAGGTAGTGTTATTCCTGCAAAGGATAACTACTTTGCCTGCCTAAATAGTGCCGTCTTTACTGATGGCACCTTTTGTTATATTCCAAAAGGCGTAAGATGTCCTATGGAATTGAACACATACTTCCGCATCAACGCTCGTAATACAGGACAGTTTGAAAGAACCCTTATTATAGCAGATGCGGATAGTTTTGTTAGTTATTTAGAAGGTTGTACTGCACCAGCATATGATGAAAATACATTACATGCGGCTGTAGTGGAACTTATATTACACGATAAGGCAGAGATTAAATATAGCACAGTACAAAATTGGTATCCAGGCGACGAAAATGGAGTTGGTGGTGTACTAAACTTTGTAACAAAAAGAGCAATGTGTAAGGGAGAAGGCAGTAAGGTAAGTTGGACTCAGGTTGAGACAGGAAGTGCAATTACATGGAAGTACCCAAGTTGCATACTCAAAGGAGACAATAGTGTTGGAGAGTTTTATAGTGTTGCTGTTACTAAAGGCAAACAAATGGCTGACACAGGCACTAAGATGCTACACGTTGGTAAGAACACTAAGAGTACAATTATAAGCAAAGGTATAAGTTTTGGAGACAGTAGTAACACATACCGAGGACAAGTTCGTATAGGCAGAAAGGCTACAAATAGCAGGAACTATACTGTATGTGATAGTTTAATGTTGGACAATAGTAAAGCAATTACATTGCCTATAGTACAACAATTCAATAATAGCAGTATAGTAGAGCATGAAGCAAGTACAGGTAAGTTATCAGAAGAAGCCTTATACTATTTACAGAGTAGAGGACTAGACGAAGAAGATGCAGTAAGTTGTGTAGTAAACGGATTTTGTAAAGACGTATTCCAAAAACTACCACTAGAGTTTGCCGCAGAAGCAAACCAATTATTAAAAGTTACACTAGAAGGAGCAGTAGGCTAATGGCTATAGAAGATAAAATAAGAGAAATGATTAAAGAAAATAAAATGATTTTATTTATGAAAGGTTCTCCCTATGAACCTAAGTGTGGCTTTTCTGCTAGAACTGTTAAAGCATTAATTGAATGTGAAGCAGAGTTTTCATATATTGATATACTAGAAAATCCTGAAGTAAGACAAACATTGCCTAGTGTAAGTGATTGGCCAACATTCCCCCAACTATTTGTAGACGGAGAGCTTATTGGTGGTTGCGACATTATTACAGAAATGCATACTAACGGTGAACTTAAAGAACTAATTACAGAGGCACATAGTTAGATGCTAGTTACACAAGAATTTAATATAAAAATAGATGGTTATTATCCTATACTCAATGATATGCATTTGGAATATGGTCCTGGCGTACATATTATAATGGGACCTAATGGCGTAGGAAAGAGCACATTTGCTCATGCTTTAATGGGGTCTCCCACATTGGAATCAAGTGGTGCAGTAGAACTTAATGGTAAAGATCTGTTAGCGATGGATACATACGAACGTGCAAGAGCAGGATTATTTGTAAGTTTCCAAAACCCTACACCCATAGAAGGTTTAAGTAACTTTCAGTTTATGAGACAAGCATTAAACTCCAGGCAGTCTACAGTTAAACTTGGAGACAGTTTAAGTAAGTTTAAAGAGTTAGCAAACGAGTTAGGATTGTCGGATACTTGGGATAAGAAACAACTAAACGTTGAAGCAAGTGGTGGGGAGAAAAAGAAAAACGAACTAATACAATTAGATATGCTAGACCCACAAGTTGCAATACTAGATGAACCTGACAGTGGTTTAGATATAGATGCAATCAAAGTACTAATACAAAAACTAAATGACTTCTCACAACAAGAAGGTAAAGTATTAATTATTATAAGCCATTATGCACAATTAATTACTAGTCTTGATCCTGATACAGTTACAGTATTTAATAAAGACGGTTATGCAAAACAATATGATAATACAGATATTGCATACGATATTTTAGAGAACGGATTTGATGGCTAATATAGAGTATAGCATAGGCGAGTTACATAACTTGTTCGAATTGGAACTTAGGAATAGTATGAGTTTAAACGAAAGCTCTGTGTTGCACGATGTTGCTGTAGAAAATAAAGACAGTATAATGGAAAATGGTAATCCTGTATTCAATAAGTATTACAAAAACATGAAACCCAAAGCATTACTGGAGCATTTAAATCTTGCAAGTCAATCTAGTGTCCCAAACGATTATCATTGGGATATACCAGAGTTAGAAGAATTTGACGTTATTATTGACGATGGTCACATAGAAGCAAAGTCAGAATTAACAAATAAAAAATGGAATAATATATGGAACCCTAAGGTATTAAGTCCTTATTCTACAAGAAGTAATTTAGAGAAATACCAGCCTTATTTTAAACCAACAGGAAAAATATCAGACTTTGCAGTAGCACATTCAACAGGTATAGTTGGACTAAAGTACCCTGCTAAAATGTCTAGAGGTACAAGTATTGCTTATAGCGATTACTATAATGATAAAGATCTAAATTGTGTGACAGTATTGATAGATGTTGGCAAAAATTGTGATGTAACAATAGATGAAAAATTCTTTAATAAAGACGGTTTAAAAATATTTAAAATAGTTTACCTTGTTAGGGACTATGCTTCACTTACTATTGAAAGGAAATTTGATATAGATGGTAAAGACTGTGGTGCAAATATTATAGAGTCCAATGTTATACAGTTTCCCAAAAGCAAATTTGAATACAAAGTAACAGGCGAAGGCAGTAAATATATACAGGATTTAATGTATATTGATGTATACGAAGGCTGTGAAACAAATGTGAGAGGCTCATTTGATTTATACGGAGATTATATAAACAATTCAGTTGTTGACGTACATCATATAGGTAAAGATAGTACGAGTAGAGTAGATATCAGAAGTATTATAGACGATACTGCTCACAGTAGTTTTTTAGGATCTATAATTGTAGATAAAGAAGCAGAAGGAACTGATGCAGAGTTGGTAAACAAAAACTTATTAGTAAGTAATACAGCATCAGCAGTTACAGAGCCACAATTAGATATTCATACCAAAGAAATAGCATGTTCACATGGCTGTACTGTAAGTAATATAGATAAACAACAACTTTACTTTTTAGAAAGTAGAGGCATAGAAACACACATAGCAGAGGAAACCCTTAAACAATGTTTTTTAAAGATGTAATCAAGGAGTTTCCGACTCTAAACAATAACCCAGACTTGGTCTATTTAGATAGTGCCGCAAGTACTCAGACGCATCAGCGGGTACTAGATAAGATGAGCGATTATTATGAACATAAACGTTGTAATGTAAACAGAGGTGACTTTAGAATAAGTCAGGAAGTATCTGCTGACATAGAAGTATCTAGGCAGTCGGTTGCTACACTTATAAATGTACAACCAGAACAGATTATGTTTACTGCTGGTGCCACAGAGGGCCTTAATATAATAGCAGAATGGTATAAAGATACACCAGTTGTTATAGTAACAGAAGCAGAGCATACAGCAAACATACTTCCCTGGATAGCACAAGGCAGGACTACAGATAATGGCAGGTTAGTTGTATTACCTTTAACTGATAGAGGCACTATCAATATAGAAGAAGCATGTAAAGAGCTTGAAAAATGGCCTTATGCTGTATTAAGTATACATAGCCACAGTAATGTTACAGGCATACCTGTAAACTATAAAAAATTAACAAAAGCCGCACATGACTTTGGTATAAAAGTAATTATTGACGGATGCCAAACACTTGGAACACATGAGTTTGATCCTTTTACAGTTGACCATGCTGTCTTTAGTGGACATAAGATGTATGGGCCAACAGGTATAGGATTTATGTATAGTAGACTGCCTTTAGAAAGAATGAGAGCAGTTAGATTAGGTGGCGGTGCTGTAACCCATTATGACTTCAAAGGCAACGTAGAATTTTACGATGGCCCTGCAAAACATGAAGTAGGCACACCAAACATAGCAGGTATATTAGGTTTAGGTGTTGCGGCTGAATATATTAGTTATATAGGTTATGATAATATGGAAAAACATTTTACGGATTTAGATTTTGCTATAAGCGACACAGATGTTTTTAATATAAAAGGACTTAACTTAGTATACCCTAGTTATAGACAAAATGGCAGATACGTTTATACATTTACTTGTGATGGATATCATCCTAGTGATGTAAGTGCATTAGTTGGTTTAGATAATATAGCCTTAAGAGTAGGCAAACTTTGTGCTCACCCTATAGTCAATAAAATAAGTGGTGGTAAAGGTGTAGTTAGAGTAAGCCCAGGCATATACAATACAAAAGAAGATATGCACAAACTATCAGAAGCATTATGCAAAGCAATAGCGAAATTAAATTAGAAGATAGAGTACGCATGAACTTGCGTAGAGTGATTGATCCTGAGATAGGTATCAACATAGTTGATCTTGGATTAGTTTATAATATAGACGTAAACGAAGAAAATGACGTACAGGTACTAATGACTTTGACAGCACCTAATTGTCCTTTTGGCGATATGATAATGATGGAGTCAGAGTTTGCTGTAAGAAGTACAGAAGGCGTAAACTTAATAAAATTAAACTTAACATTTGATCCGCCTTGGAATCCTGATATACATGTATCAGACGAAGCCAAATACCAAATGGGCATATTATAATCATGATAAATATTACATTATTAATTAGGAGAGACTAAATGGCATTTAACATCACAGTACCAATGGTTACATTCAAAACCAGAAGGGAAATAGACGAAGCACCAGGCTTTGAGTGGTATGACCTAACGTCAGAAGAGATGTTTAAAGGTAAAAGAGTCGTGCTATTTGCACTACCAGGAGCATTTACACCAACATGTTCTAGCACACATTTGCCAGGATACGAAATGGAATACAACAATCTTAAAGAATTAGGAATGGACGAAGTCTATTGCCTAAGTGTAAATGATACTTTTGTTATGAACTCTTGGATGAATGCACAAGAAATTACTAAGGTGAAACCTGTACCAGATGGAGCAGGAGAATTTAGTAGACGTTTAGGTTTTTTAGTTGATAAAACCAATATAGGTTTTGGCATGAGGAGTTGGAGATACAGCATGATAATTAATGACGGAGTTGTTGAGCAAATGTTTGTTGAGCAAGGACTTTGTGACAATGCTGATGGAGATCCGTTTGAAGTATCTGATGTTTACACAATGTTAGAGTACTTACAAGGTGACGAATAGATTAAATATTATTCCTTGGCAGGAGTTTCAAAAAGGTATAGCACCTTTATGGAATGCAGAAGAACCTGACACGATACCAATTTTTAATAATCCCTATGGAATAATCCAATATGATCCTTCTGATTGGAAGGACATAATATACTTCCCTTGTGAGTATGTAGTAAACGATAAAGTAGTAGGTTACATAAGCATATACAATCTTAGTGATATGCATATTAGGCCCAGAGGCATTTATATAAAACCAGAGCATAGAGGCAGAGCATTAGGACATCAGATGCAAATCGATTGCTGGAACCTATTCCCTCAAAGTTTTTACAGAGCATTTATTTGGAGCAGAGCAGAAAACGTAGAGCGTTTTTGTAAACATAGTAATATGAATATTGTTCCAGGCGGTGGAAATATATGGAGTGAGTTTGGGCAGGACTTCCAATACTTTTTATATAGCGATCGATCTAGACAGCCTAAGTTAGATTTACTAGACGTTAATAAAGCATTTTTACTTACACATAGAGACAAATATAGTTTAGGTGGTACAAACAATTTAAATGTGTCATGGAGTCAGGAACAATGGTATGAGTACTTTAATACTCATAAAGGAAACTATCAGGAACTGGAATTAGACTTAGATTTTTAGAATAAATATACACATGAGCGTTAAAGATATAAGACCAGAGTGGGATAATCAAACCGTAAACTATGATTTGCAAACTCATAATTGGTATGAATATTGGTTAAGCATTGCTAGGGAAAGATACTTCAATATAGAATCCTTAGAAACTGTTCATGAAACTCTTAAACCTAATCAGATAGTAGAGCTAGGCAAATACTTACAAAAGGCCACTGGTAGTGAAGAGTTTGTAAAACGAATAGATGCTTATTACGAATCAATTGTACCAGAACTTTTAGTAGAAGACGAGTATATGATACAACGATTCTTTACAGTAAGAATTGTTATACCAGATCAGGCAAAGGCAGGAAGGCTATTACAATTTCATAAAGACGAATGGACAGGAAACGGTTTAGGTATACTCACAGTTTGGACACCAATAACAAAATGTTATGGCACAAACTCAATGCAAATTTTAACATGCGACGACTCAGATTACATCACAAACGAATGTTATGAAAACCAATGGAGTTTTGACAAACTACAATCTGAATCTGTTACACGTTCTTTTCCTGTAGAGTTACAGCCAGGACAAGCTCACTTATTCCAACAACACCATATACATGGTAACGTAAACAATGATACACCTATATCTAGATGGAGTATGGATGGCAGAATACTTCCTAAAGGAGGAGAGTATCACAGAAAATTACCAGGAGGCTACTTTAGATTTATAGGTGAAAGACCAGATAACAGACCTATAGATCCAGATAAAGAATATATAAGTTATGCAGGTTGGAATAACAAATGGAGTGGGGGCATTCCATTGCCAATGCAACGTGCAACAATAAACGAGTATTGTGCAAATAACAACATAAAGATAAACGACTATCAATTTGAGAATGAATTTTTAGATTGGTATCCTGCATTGGAACAATTTATTACTAGTTATAATGTTGATGCAATAGTATTATGTAGCATTTACTCATTACCAGACGATCCATTTCGCAGGTACACAATACTAAAACTAGCAGTAGACAATAATATTGAGTTACATTTTGCAAACGAATTATGCTCAATAAGAGAAGAACAAGACATTAAACATATAGAAAAACTATTAGAGTATAAAATATGAAACAAGGAACACTTTTGTCACACCTTAGAGCACCGGATAACGAAACAATAGTGGTGTGTGCATTACCAAGCGAACTACCAGAAGTATTACCAGAAACTGTATTATTTACAGGCGTAGGCAAAATTAATGCCTCTTATTCATTAACAAGATATTTGTCAGCACATCCTGAAATTAGACGGGTAATTAATTATGGCACAGGTGGAGGTGCATACAAAGTTGAAATGGGTAAACTTTATAATTGTACAACATTCCTGCAGGGAGATATTGACTGCGGAGACTTATGTGATGGTCCTGGATTAACATTTGGAGATGATGTTGCAATATCAGGTGTTATTAACTTTGGTACAGAAGGTAAAATTTGTAGGACACAAGATCAATTTGTAAATGACATAGGCGGTTTAGATATGTTAGAGCATTTAATAAACGATAATCAATTTAATATAGTTGACATGGAAGCCTATGCCCTAGCGAAAGTATGTGCTAGTATGAACAGAGACTTTATATGTTACAAATACATTTCAGACGATGCTAGTGACGATGCTAGTGGTGAATGGTATGAAAACGTATCAAAAGGAGAGCCTTTGTTTTATGAGGCACTAAAAAATAATCATGGTTATAAACACATACAATGAAAGACTATAGCAAAGTGTTAGAGGAAATTATTACAGAGCCTGAGTTCAGAGAGAACGGTTTTGTATATAAACACATTAAAGAAGGAAAGTCAAATGCACTCGTTAGTATACAGAGTGCAGTTGATAGAATGAGTGAGTTATATGATCTTGAAAGAGATGATATAGGTATAGTAAGCGAACTTATATTACAAAGGTTTACGAATAAGTAACCATTATACTAGCCGCACCCTGCGAACTAGTACCAGCAACAACATAAGCCTTGATAGTATTATTAGCGTCTAGGGTATCCATATAAACAAACTTTGGTGATACTGTATATGTTCCAACTGTTCCTAAGTCCATATAGTTATCGCCCATTAATCTGTCATTGTCTGAATCATCGCCTACATTAATAGATGTTGAACCATCAAATGCTACGGTTACATCAACTACAACTTCCTGCGGTCTTGATGTAGCACTAACATCACCTAAAGTAACATTACCACCATTGTAGGTAACGTTTGCTCTTAGTGTATCTGAATCTCCACCAGCACTATCTTTACTGCTAACTAAAGTTAAATGGCTAAGTTGTGAAGGTGCATCTTGATCTGCAATATATACTGCATATTCACCATCAGCATCTGTATTTACTTTTATTAAGTCACCTGTAGCAATAGTATTGTCTGCGTATACCTGAGATAGAGTAGACTTAATTAGTGTTTGACTTGCACTACTGTCTCCAACACCTAATGCACCAGTATATCTAGCACCTACTAAGTAAATAACATTACTTGTTCCTGTGCCGATGTCTGTAGGCAAGTTAGTTCCTATAAAGTGTAATACACCTGAGGAATAGTCGAAGTACCATTGGTCGTCATTACCTGAACCTGTTTCAAATAACTGTGTTCCGTTTGTTTGAGGACTGCCGTCACCACTTGTACTTGCATATACTTTAGCCTGGTAAGTAGCACCAAATGATGGTGGTATCCAGTTAGTAGTACCTGCTTTCCATGTTCTGTTATCTGATGCAGTACCATCTTCTGTTGTTTCTACGGAATTACTATTAGCATCTGAGTATACTGTTACAACACCTGTGGTACTGCTAGGTATAGTGCCAGGAATACTGGAACTTTTGTTCCATATCTGACTAGATTTAATAATAAAGTCCGAACTAATCGCTTCGTTAGGTGCCTTTTTGTTGCTGTTAGAATCAGTTTTAACTTTACCGAAACCAACCTTTTTCCATAAAAGGTCAACTTTTTGTGTATCACTTATTGCCATTATTCTATACTCAATGCTGTTAAAGAGTCTCCTGACTCTAGTTTAATCCTAACCAAAACCTGGTTACCAAATGAGTTGGTACCGTTTTGATCACCTAATGTTAATGTAAAGGTATTGTTACTGTACGTTGTGCCATCTATAATTCTGTCTCCAGACGTAAATGCTGTACCGTTTGAACCATTACCGCCGTTACTTGTATCGCCACCTGGTGTACCTGCACCACCATATGTGATACCTGCGTCTAACCAACCATTAATTGAACTTGCGTCATCTATGTTAGTTGCCGGGGCGGCTATAAAGAAGCCACTTACTTTACCTGTTAATCTAACAGTAAAGTTTGCCATCGCTGTTCTTCTAAATGCAAAAGTAAAGTACTGAGCTCCACCTCTGCCACTGTTCAAGTCTGGACCTACTGGTAAATAACCTGAACTTAAATCTGTTGTAAAGTGTGACAATGTACCAAAACGTGTAACTGCTTCTTGTGTACCTGCTATAGTTTGCACACCACTCCAAACACTTCCTGTATAGTAGTTAGTTGAACTACTGAAACTAGGAGTATCTGATGCCGCTCCAAATCCTGTAATACGTTTACCATCGTCATCATGTGTAGCACCTAAACTGTCTGCTACAGCAATAGTCTCATTTACACCTGTTGAACTGTTAAGTGTTTGTAGTTTCTTATCAGTAATTTGTACATACGATCCTGTGCCATTAACATTGTCTAGTTTAGCTCTAATCTGCTCTACTGCATTACCGCCACCGTTTACATTAACTGTAATGTCGCCTAATGAGTATTTGTTACTGCTATCTTTACCTGTATCTGCTTTTGGTGTACCACTGTCTAAGAATGTTGTTGTACCATCTATATTAGCATAACTGTATCCTTGTGAGCCAACTGCTGAGCCTGATGTACTTTCAAAGTTTGTGCCATTTGCTACATCAAAAGGAGCACTATCGTTTCTGTAACATTGTCCTATCCAATCATATGCTTTAACACCTGCTAGTGTTACTGTTGCATTGTTAGTGTAGTAAGAAATACCTGACTCATATGCTAATGAACCTGCACTAGCCTGTGCCAATGTGGCGGCACTAACATCTAATGATGCTGTGCTTGTTAAGTCGTCTTTAACAAAACTTAATATGTTTGTTGCACCTGTTACACTATGACTTAGTTTAAAACTATGTGAGCCTGTTCCTAATGCACTTGTAGTTGCGGAAACTTTGGCTTTAAATCCTTTATATAAGTTTGGTGAGTATAAACTTGCACTAAATGATGTTGAACTACCTGCAGTACTTAATGTGTTGTAGTCACTCTCAGAAACTATTGTTAAGTTGCCGTTACTACTTGCATCATTACCACTTGTTAAACTAATTGCACCTGCGGCTGAACCGTCTACAAATGCTGTTAAATCACCTGCATTACCATTGTATGCAAAACTACTCATTGTGGTTGACTCTGTAGTACTACCTGCACTACTGGCCGTTATTCTGGTTACACTTGAACCAATACCAACACTATCTTCTGTGCTGTTATCAGTGTATCCGTGTGCTAGTCTAGGACTTGAACCTGAACTACTTTCACCAAATGTGATTGTTTTACTGCTCAATCCACTTGGTGCCGCAATAGTTGGGTCATAAACTTTTAATGTATCTGTTGATGTACTGTTAAGTTCACCTGGATCTGCAGTACTGTGGGCAGTCTGTACTAAAGTAATAGTTCTTGTTGAACTACCACTATCACTTGCGTATGTATGACTTAATCTGCCACCACCAACATCACCTGCGGCACCTGATGCCACATTTTCTGTACTTGAACCATCGCCCCAATTAACTGTGTAAGTACATGTTGCTGAACTTGAATTTGTTGTTGTATTTTCTAAATGTATTGTTTCACCAGCATCAATCTCTCTGTTGTTGCCAGTTAATGCACTACCACCTGAACTTTGAGTAAACATACTGAAGTTTGCTACTGGAGTTGCTGTGTATAGTGTTATAAAATTATTTTTTGTTGTAGTTGCAGTACTACCTTCACCTGAACCATTGTTGTTAAATGCTGTTACTATAACATTATATGGTGAATTTGTATTGTCAGTATATGTATGACTTGGCGTACTGTCTGATGTTGCTGTTGTTGAACTGCCATCGCCCCAGTCAATTGTGTATCTATTAGCATTACCAACAACACTTGTTGTTAGTGTAACACTTAATGGATTACCACCTGATGAAACGTTAGTTGTAAAGTCAACACTCTTAACAAACGTATTATTACGAACATTCTCTAATGCTTCGTTAAGAAAGTCAATACCATCTGAAACTTTAGTTGAGCTTTCTAAGGTTTGTAAAGCACCATCAGTATAACTACTGTCAGTTGATGAACCCAATGTAAGGTCTGCACCACTTGATGCACTATTGGCATCTAACTGTGCCTTAGTTACAAAGTGTCCAGCAGATGTGGCATTTGCACCTTCTAAAGTAGTAAGGGTACTTCCACCTTCTGTTGTTATCTGGAATGTATCTGTATCTGCATTGCCTTTAAGTAGAGGTCCTTGTTTACCTAACTGTAACTCTGTTCCTACACCTATTAGCCCGTAGTTTTTAACTTGTGCCATTGTTTTCAATCTCCCTAGATATGACTTTTACAATATGTATTTATCTTTT
>Ga0209336_10000173_pt1 | contig 33093 bp, 36 predicted proteins | sample LinPmetageLP32_FD_184042 | JGI IMG/M metagenome (GOLD analysis project Ga0209336, IMG submission 184042) | Marine viral communities from the Pacific Ocean - LP-32 (SPAdes) (version 2) | ecosystem: Environmental > Aquatic > Marine > Oceanic | place: Pacific Ocean | collected 2009-08-23
CAAGCCTGTGGTGCCATCATTAACAGTTGTAGTAACCGTGTCTGCAGTAGTTTTAGCGGTGTCTGCTATAGTTTTAGTAGCAGCCAAGCCTGTGGTGCCGTCATTAACGGCTGTTTGGACTGAAGTAAATGACGTAGATAGCGAAGATAAATTAGCTGCTGAAGCTGACCCTGCATTAGAACTAACAGTATTAAGCTCTTTTATCGCTGCGGTGCTGGCTTGACCAAAATTACTTAAATTATTTGTACCATGATCGTGCCATTTAGCTGCATCAGTACCGGGAGTAACATCAGTTTGTACTAAAGATCTATATATTTTGCCATCGGCATCAAGTTTAACTATCGTACCTGCGGGGTAAGTACCTGCAGTCCAAGAAGGAATACCTGTTGTTGTAAAACTTGTATTTAAAATATTAAGCGCTGAAGCAGCAGCAGAAGTAGAGCTGGAGCTAATATTATTAATTTCGTCTATAGATGCTTTGGCGCCTGCCGCTTGTGCCGCTACGGTAGCTAGTCCGCAATCTATCCAGTTAGTTGTACTTGGGGGTTTGCTAGCAACAGTATTAACAGAATTATGATTTGTTTTAGCTTTAAATAGTTTTAAAGCGCCGTCAGTAAAACTTACTACTTGGCCTATAGTGTAACTCTGGCCTGCAGCCCAAGGTGTCCAATCGCCTGTAAAAGTCTTTAAGCCTTTGACAGCGACGGCACTGGCTCCACTTGGAGTACCACTAATATTATTTACATCTATAATCGCTGCCTGATTAGCTGCCGCTAGTTCCCCGACGTTTGAGTAATCACCTAATTTAGTCCAATTAGAGGCACTATCGGAGGGCTCTTCAGTGTTATTATCGGCTGTTGATTGCCATATGTTACTGCTGTGTTGTACTAGAGCATCGTCAGCGTAAGTAGTGCTGTTACTCCAAGCGGCAGTACCACTGAGGTTATTTACCTGTGTTTGGACAGCAGATATTGCCGAACCGCGAGCAGTAGCCTCGTCCGCGAGTCGTTTATTAACACTGCCAGTAACGCTGGCTGCTCCATCTATAAGATTAATTCTAGTATTTAGAGCAGAAGCTAATTCTGAATCGGTCAAAGCCCCACTTAAAACCGTTTTTAAAGCCGCCGCATCCGCAGTTGTTATAGCTACTGTGCCGTTTGCAGAGAACCATGGGCCTATTTCTGCTTGGTTTGAAACGTGACGTATCCAATAATATCTAGTTTGCCCACCGCCTAACTCATGTGTAAACATAGAACCTGTTGTAATAGACAACAATGTAGCGGTACCTAACACATTAGCGGTACTGCTATGTATCTCTGTTAAAGAGTGTCCTTTATAATCTGTAGGATAATCCCAATTTAATTGTACTTTTTGATAAAGGGCAGTAGCAGTAAAGTTTGTAGGTTTACTAGGGTACTCAGATGTTACACCACTTATTGAAACTGTAGGCAGTGATATGCCGCCGTTAGCATTTGATATTGGTATAAAGCCGATACCAGAGCTCGTGACTATATTAGTATTATAAGCCCCAGAAACTGTACTATTTTGTTCAGCAGCTAACCCCGATGTTGTTAGCTCTCTTACAGTTATTGCTCTATCTCTTGGGTCACCACGCCGACCTAATCGTATATCTATCGCTTCTGATAAAGATAATAAATAATTTGTTAGTTCAGGACTCAACCCCGGCGGTGGATTAGCTGGTATAGCAGGTACTTTAGTTGGATCAGCGGTTTTCTTGGTCATGTAGTTTTAATTTCTTCTATAGATTGAGATAAACAAAAATCGTTTACTTCAAACGCACTACTTACTTCTACTTCCCAGACCTGACCAACAATTGCAGGCAAACGCATAATTGGTTCTCTAAGACTAGCACTAGGTGTATTAGAAGGGGTGGTAGTAGTTTGTGTATAAACGCCGGCAGAGAAAGAAATGCTGTAGTTAGCTATTTCTGTGCTATCGGCTGTAACTTTAACGGTTACGGGATAGCCTTCAGCATGTACACTAACCCATGACATTGATAATGGGTTAGGTGTTACATATTTTCTACTTTTATAAGTAGCCGTAGTGTTGGCTGTACTACCTCGATATTTTTTAATTTTGTCGCCGACTATTAAGTATAATTGATTATCTCGTTCATCAAAAAAACCACTTTCTACTTTTGCTGAAACAGACAAATTGCTTAAAGTATTAACGCCTCTCCTTGGGTCGTATGCCCACCCACCATAGCTACCGCTATCTTCCCAAAAAGCTACATAAGTATTTTCATATCTAAATGCTTTTATAATTGAGGGTCTAAAAATACCTGTGGAACTATTCCATTGTTGTGGCGTTATCTGCTGTTCGGTAAGTACTTGTCCTTGTGTATTTTCTACCCGACATAATCCATCTGGTCCCGCATATAAAACATAGTCGCCCATGTCTACGACAGAGCTTTTATTTATGCAAGCCTGCGCTAAATCGATAGAAGTAGATACCATTGCAGATGGATTTTGGCCAGTAACAAATGCAGGTTTACCATCCGTTAAAGCCATAATACCATTACGTGTTGCAGCTATAGCGACGATTGTTCTGTCAACTGTTATTCTGTATTGAATAGGCCAAGCGTGTGGTAGAAAGGGTTCTGACACACAAAACCTTTTACCTGTAAAGCCAGCAAACATACCGTTGGGTAAAGGTGTTAATTGCTGTAAAGGGCCAGTAGGATATAAAGCCGTATCATCATTTGGAGGGTGTATCCATGTGGTACTAGGTAATACTTCCGCTAGTGTCAAGGCGGTATTATAATCTGTAAAGGTAGTGGTGCCAAATGCCACTTCACCAGCAAATTGAAAAGTAGTATTTTTAGAGCCTGTATTAGACCTATAGATATATACTTTAGCGCCGCCTGATGTAGATATATTATAGCCATTAAATACTGATGATCCCGCCGTGTAATTTAAAGTAACAGTAACATCTTCGTTATCTACAAGTTGTATGGCAGCGCTGGCTTCACTGGGTGGGCCTTCTTCTCCAAAATTACTTACAATTGTATATACATATGATACGTCGTTAGGAATTTGCTCATCTAATTCCCCTAAATCAGTCCAAAAAGTATCATTTGGTGGCTCGTTAGCAGCAGCAGAAGTATGAGATGATTTTGCCCTATATACATTAGTTATGTCATTTTGCTCTCTTTTTACTAATTTATGTTGAGCATAACTTTGTGCGCCCACCCACGTAGTTGCTACAATTTTTGACACGGTGGGGGTTTGTGAGCTAGCTGGTGCAGGTACACCTAACCTATAAGAACCATTACTTGATGCTGGGTAAGGGCCAGTGGTGCTTTGTATAGCAATAGGATAATTAGAAATACGAGGATAATCTTCGCCTGTCCAATATAATCTACCCAAAGTGTCGTTTATAATTGGGCCTTGATGTGCACTTATATTAGCTTCATCCCATTGAAACCACTGATCTGCTGTCGTGCCTAAGTCAGTCCAGTTCGCACTATTGCTACCTGCTGGAGTTTGGTTATTATTACCCTGCGCTGCCTTCCATATATTATTACTGTGCTTTACTAAATTACCGGCTACATAAGTTTTAGAGCTGTCCCAAGCATCTATATAAAGTGGTTTTTGATAGAGAAATATAGATTTTTTATTAGCGGAATTAAGAGTCAAAGCATCAGTATCTGTTTTAATAGGTGTTAACCTACCAGAATCAAAATCTATATTTTGTGAAGTTTGCCCTAGTGGTTCCGGCAACAGCCTAGGTGACATAGCTGGTGCAATGCCACCAAATGTTAATTGTTTAAAATATGCCATTTATTTAACCCAGCTTTTAAAATACGCCTTAATATTTTTAATTGACTGCTTTACTTTTTCTTTAACTAAAATAAATTCAGCTTGTATTAAAAGTATACCTTTTTTGTATTTAACTTTAACTGCTTCAATAGCTTTGTTAATAACAGTTTTGATGTTGCTATATTGTTGTTTGAGCATTATTCATCCTTGCCGTGTGAGGCACCAAAATAAAAAGAACTTATACCTGAAACAAGTCCGCCGAGATACCCCAAGACAAGAGAAACGATAGTATCGCTATTTGCGTCAGGGGGTTGAATAGTAACGAGGAATATATAAGCAAGAAACCCGACAAGGCTAAATAGTCCGAATACTCGTGGTGTCCAATCTCCCCTATGAGCTTTTCTAGCGTCCTGTACATCTGCAGTCTCCAAAGCAAATATGTCTACATCCATCTTCTTCATTTGAGCTTCAAAATCTAGTTCAGCTTTTTTTATTTCAGCTAACTGCTCTGGAGTAGCTTGTTGCATAGCTGTAGATATAGATTTCGGGTCTGCGCTGCATCCTAGCACAGCAGATATAGCTTGCGCCGCAGTGCCGCCTAGGGGGCCAGCTAAAGCTGTACCGAGCGTTGGTGCGACAGCCCCGATAATTCCTTTCAATGCGCCAAATTTCATAATATTATCCTAGTGGTGATGAAGCTGCATCAAGACCTTTCCATAAGTCGTCAACCTCTTTTTTAAAGTTTTGAACATCTTGCTCAAATTTTTTAATCATATCTGCCATAGCTTTGTATTCGTTTCTAACTTCAATCCAGTCTTTTTCCATGGTATTAACTTTAGCCGTAGAAGTAGAGGCATCTGTCAAAACTTCACTTTGACGTTCTTTTATACTAAGTAGTAGTGTGTCGAGTTCCGCCAGCTTGCCTTGCAGATGCCCCAGATCATTATCCTCTATTTTAGTGCGAATGGAAGCTAATTCTAGCTCCATAGGCTCTATGTCAGGTATAGACTCTATAGTATCGGTCAACGTTTGTTCAATATTATCTATACGAGACACAAACTCACTGGCTGCCCAAATGCCGCCACCTATAGTTGTTGCAAAACTAAACAAGATAGCTATATAGACACCTTTAAATTTAGTGCCGCCTACATCTAGTTCAATATCTTCGAGTGCCACTACTTACCTACCTTTTTCATAGCTTTTTTATGCGCCGCTGTAAATGTACTTCCGTTACCCATTTCTTTTTTCATAAATGCCATATGTTTTGCGGTGTGATGTTTTTTATGTTTTTTAAGTGTTTCTTCTTGCCTTTTAGTTAATTTATTCATTACAGACCGCCTAAGTTCCCGTTTTGGTTGTTGTAATTTGTAGTCGGATTTTCATTAGTTACATCGATTACATCTTGTACTAATTGTACAGGATCGTACAATTTTGCGTTAATATCATACCCAGACCCCATAGAAGCTACGGTTTCTCCCGATCCATAAGAGTATGCTGAGTACATCTGATTGATGCTAACGGGAGGAGTGTCGTTGTAAAAGCCGTCATAGACCTCTGCGGTGGCTTGTGTCCACCCTATATTGTCTGTGTTGTTAAAGAATACACCTTGTAGGACAGTATCAGTCGCATTGTCCCAAGTGATTGTCATTTGATCAGACCAAGCGTCATAGGCTACCGTAGAGTTAGTTATGTTGGATAATGTGGCTATCCCGTCATAATTTATCATTGCAAGAGTTGCTGAATCCTGACTTGCCCAAAGGCTCGCTGTAGCCGCCTGTGCTTTATCTTCAATAACATCAAGCGACTGGTTAAACGTCTGGACTGTTGATTGGTCAATTTGTACATCATTTGCACGAATATAATTCTGAAGCTGTATACGATCATCATCAGTCTGAGCATTAATAGCTTCAGTGTATATAGCTTCAGCCTTACTAATTTCTGTAGCAGCGTCGCTAAACATTTCGATCGCTGCATCCATTTGATCCATATTCTCTTCATAAGAGTCCACCAGTAAGTGTTCTGCTGAGTAGTAATTAGCGTTAGCTGTATCAAGTATAGATTGGTTGTAGTACGCAACTTCTATAAGGTCTATTTTATGTGAATCAGTGCGGCCTGCAACCGGCACAATAGTGCTTGCAACGCCTGTTGGGTCAGTCGGTACGCCTAGAGCCATCTCTACTACACTGGCTTGTGCGTCACTAACTTGGGTGTTAATGTAATTAGCAGTGTTAACCAGCTCTTGTATCTCTACAAAATCACCAATTGGCCGTAAAGGGTTAATATTAGGATCAATAAGACTACCGAAAGTAACAGCTTGAGGATAATAGACACCTGTATCACCACTCAGTTGTGCGGAAACGCTCAGAAATAGGCTTGTTGCTATCACTTTCTTTATGTTCACCGTTTGTACCTCCATTAATGCCTAGTGCAACATCAAAATATTCTTTGTTTGCCTTATAACCTCTGACAAAAAGCGCTGGTTTGCGTTTCATCAGTAAGTAAGCATTCTTACCTGCTACTACTTTACCGCCTACAATAAGGGGACATGGTGTCCCTGACTCAAACATCGACATCCAGTTATCGTCGTGCTGACACATTCTGGTTATTGCCGCTATCTTCATGTTTAACGTAAACAGCATTTGTGCATCTTTACGTCTATTACAATCTTCATCTTCTACATATTTACCAGAGCTTATGCCTATCTGCAGAGTAGATACGCCTCCGCTAGTAGACTTCAAGCAACTATCGTTGCCGCCTGACATCAGGCTTGGCGCTACTGCACTGGCTACAGGTATCTCACTAGCACTACCTGCGCCGTTGTACTGGTTAGTGTTAGTGGTTGTTTCATTGTTGCTGTCAACTGTAGCACCCTGCTGGTTAGTATTTAAGTCACCAGATTGAGTAGAGCTGTTACCGCTGTCTGTTTGGCTATGCGATAAACTGGGCCAAAGTAAAAGCAGCCCCAACAGTGATAGTAATAATAATCCCGTACAACCCCCAGATAGATTTTTGCAAGAAGTCGAATTTTTCTTTTCCATCATCTAAACGTTCCTTGATGTTATCGAGCCTAATAGAACACTCTGCCTCATGTTTTTCTAGCTTTGCTAGTAACTCTTTAATAGTCATAATAACCTCAATTTAACAGGGATACAGGTTTCTTGAACCTCCTCACTTTCATACTGAAATAAATCTGTTCTGTTACAACTAGCTTTAGTCCAGTTGTGCATTGGCGTACCATCGGTACACGCTACCTGTAAATGTGTAAACCCAAGCGATTTTAAAAGTGTTGCACTGTTAGTTACGGCTTCCACAAAAATACTATCGTTTTTAGTGACACTATTAAAAACACTTATGGTTGTACCATATCCAAACCCCTGCACATATCCACATGCTTCGTCATCCTTAGTAAATTTAAAAAGATAAAAATTATCTGCTTCATCGGTAAATGTTGTGCGCAAGTTTTCTTTATCATCATACCCAGTGTTTTCAATAATAGAGGCAGAGTTTGCATCATAAACTGTATCGAAAACATTGTTATCAATTTTTGATATACGCTCAACTAACATTATTACTCCGCTATTGTTAAGGTTCTTGTGGTGGTTGAAGAGCCTATTATGTCTGGTGGTACACTTGTACCGACTATTCTCCAAGCCCATTGAGTTACTTTAAAGTTTGGATTACCATAACCTGTGCTCAAAGAGTGACTTGTAGCATCAGCCGAATTCAAAGTACCTAAATCTGTGCTTATACTTGTAAATAAGTTTTGCGGTAATATCGTGCTACTTGTTTGGTCTGGCAATAAAATTGTTAATGTCTGTGAGGGGAAAGCGCTAACAAAATTTACAATTTGATAGTTGGTGCCACCTAAATTAACATTAACTGGATCAAGACCACCGAATTTATTAATATTTGCTGCACCCGAACCTTGTTGTTCAAAAGGAGGTGTGGAGTTAGCGTCTGCTAAAAAACCTCGTCTTGTGCCAAATTTATCTGAAAAAAGACCTACTATAAAGGCTGCGCTATATCCTGTAGATACTCCAGAGGCTGCTACAATACTAGAACTAAACATACAGCCTCCTTATATACCTGAACCAAAACACTGAACCTCAGTATTAGCTGAATAAACGAACTCTACTACGCCGCCTTTTTTAACAGTTAAATTACCAGAAGTTATAGAAGTAGGATCGCTCTCTGCTACAAGTTTCTTTATAGTAATACTGTTAGTAGTTCTGTCTACAAATAAATCTTTATTACTCGCATTTACTACTGTTAGCATTTGACCTGTGTTTGTGCCTGTAGGTAAAACAAAAGTATTACTGCTAACTGTGTATGTATTAACATACTTTCTATTTTTAACCATGACTAAAGAACTACTATTAGAAGGATTATGAGGAGTAGATATAACTTCAGTTCTAGGTGCTAACTCTACATCCCTTATAAAACTTTCATTAAGTCTCAAATTACCACTACCATCTCTTTCGCCAACTATTATTGTTCCAGCTCTATCTGGTAGGTTTACATTTCCAGCCTGTGTGCTAAAATTGCTTATAGTTAAAGACCCACCACTCTGTGCTGGGATAGTAAAGTAAACACCATCATTAGCACCTGAAAACTTTAGTCCTTCTTGTGTGTTTACAGATAAAGCAAGTGCGTCAAGTTCCATAAAAGTGTGGTCACCAGTGATATCACCAGTAATACTTGTCACAGGATTATCAGAGGCCGTAGAATCTATATAACCATCACCCCTAGGTAGATGAAAACTTAATTTAGCGCGTTCTTCAAAAGCTGAATTACCATCAGTAATACTGCCCGTATAATTACACTCTATACCGCCCATTAATTTTTTATTATTAGCACCTGTATTGTTACCAAAAAACCTAACAGCGCCTACAATATCATTTACTACTGGACTTGTACTGTCTTTATATAAAGCTAAAACAGGTATTGCAGTAGCTCCATTATCAGAGCTAGTTATTTCTACTGAGTTGCTTGCAATATTAAATGCTCCTGACCCAACATTAATACTAACATTACCGTTGCTAGTATTTATATCAACAGCGCCATCAATATCTAAACTATCACCTTTAACTTCGCCTGTTACCTCTATGCCAGCTTGAGTTGTTTCAAATCTTTTTCCAGCACTTGTGCCTCGCCAATATAAATCAACTGAGCCTTGATTGTTAAAATTTGCATAATCACCCCCAGCAGGAGTTTGAAAAAATATGTGTGCGCCTTGAATGTAAAGTTGTCCAGTGTTATGGGTTTCTTTAATTACAGATGAGCCGCCTGACTGATGCTCAATAGTAAACTCTCCACCAGTTCCGAATGTTGCTTTAGCCCCGTCTGCTAAATTTAATCCAGTAGCAGTTACAGTGCCAGAAGCCGTTAAATCAGTTACATCTGTTACGGCACCAGCTATTGAGGCATTACCATTTATGTCCAGAGAGCCGCCTTCTATTTCTCCAGAAGCAGTTATAGTACCCGTTGTACTTATAGACCCAGTTGTAGTAGTTCCAAGTGCAGTAGCCCCACTTACAGTAACATTACTACTAAAAGTATTATTGCCACTAAAAGTCTTAGAACCGGATATTGTCTGGTTACCTGCCTTAGTAACTGCGTCGCTTACATTTACCCCATCTACGGTGCCGGTAATAGTTATGTTGCCATTAACGGTGGCTGCGGCGGTAGTTATAGAATCAGTAGTTATGCCCGCTTGCAAAAGACTTGCGTCCTGTAGCCCTTCTGCAGTTACTCGAACTGCAAAAATATCATTAGCATCAAAAGCAGAGGGGCTTGCATTTCTTTCTATAGTAAAATCAGTACCAGAAGGATTAGCGGTTACCTTTACGACCTCAGTAGTAGTGGAATTAGAAACTTTTTGTATAGTGGCGTAAAAGAAATCAGCGCCGGCTACACTAGGAAACCCAGTTTTATCGGCTAAAGTAACGGTAGTTACTGAGTTATTAATCGCACCCGTTATAGTTGTTGAAGCATTATTAGTAAATTTGACGCCCATAGTTTATCCCAACAAATCAGTATTAAAATTAGATGCATTTAGAGTTTGCGTACCAAAAGTTACGTTTATAGTATCTACAAGCTCTGTTAATACCACCCTTGCAAATGTATAAGAATTAGATACTTGTGCGTTAGAAGTCTCAACTATACTTTCAGCATGTATAGTATCAACAACTATTTCTAAATCCTTCCCGGCCATTAGTTAAAATCATCCCTAACAGTAAACTTCATAAGATCGTATATTGTTTGTACATCATTACCAGTATTGTAAGTAAGTTCTATTTCGCCTTCATATGTACCCGCCGATGTAAAAGTAGTAGTTAAAGGTTCAAAAGTAGCTTGTCCATTTGTACCGCCCCCCACTTTATTTCCATTTAAAGTGCTAATCGTAGAACTACCCAATTTTCTTATGTGCATGCGAACAACGTCGGCTGTACTAATGTTAATAGCCGCCCAAGTGGTTGAATCTTGTTCATCAAGCGTTTTCCCTGCGGCTGCAACATTACTATCCTTAATAGTTATATTTATCAAGGGCATAGTATCGCCAACTACATATTTTATTGTGTCTGAATATGCCATTTTTTGTTTCCTTTACATTAAGGTTTAGTATAGCTAAATGCCGCTAATAGCACCAGAGAACTGGCGCTGTAGTACGTATATCTACGTGGACGAAAGTCTTAGCTACGCCCACCCCGTTAAAACCCATTTCTAGGGCTTTTTCAATTATTAACCGTCTTTGTGCCCCGCCTGACACTCTGATGTCTGCGGCTATACCTTGAGCATGAGTGCCGGGACTGCTTTTACGAGCCTCAATACTATGTTTAGGGCTTCTATAGCCAGAAGTTACGATAAACGGGAACCCACATGCTTCTCTAAGCTCGTCAAGCTTGTGTATAAATTCATCGGGTATTTCGTTTTCGCCTGTCTCCTGACAATCAAAATCCTCTTTTTTAAAATACTTAAAGGTCATTGTTTTTCCTTTTGCGCAGTTCAGCGTGTCGTTTGTCTAATTCCCTGTTTATATACCATCTAGCTTTTTCTAGGTCTTGTATACCGTCTTTTTTTAAATCACAACGCCATATGTATTTTAAAGCGTTACCTAAATTAAACCCCATATGCTCAGTAATTTGTATACATTCTATACCGCTAGGGTGGCGTATATAATGTTCTGGGTGGTTAACATCATCCGTCATAGTAATCCTGTGGGTAAAACCCTGTTACGTAATGTGCTATCCATACCATCTGTAAATATACGTTCTACTGTTTCAGCAGTTGGCCCTAAACCTACCGATACCGCGCCGGGGACTCCGCGTCCCCAGTCAGATGCTTGCATCATTTGATAACCAATCGATGCGGGACCTGCTGCAAAGCTGCGCTCCATGGCTGCTTTAATGTACGCTCCCCACGACATATCGTCGGTGCGGAAGTAGTTCTTTTCGTCAGGGTCAATTCCCGGCATAGCCCAAGCTAGTCCATATTTAGCATACTCGCGAGTCTCCATTCCAACCATTGCAAGTGGTAACGTGGCTATACCCAACAATGCGAAGATACTCGCAGCTGCACCTGCAGTAGCTAGTCCGCCAGCGCCGGCTGCGTTGGCATCGGCAGCTCTAGTCATACCTTCTCGTTTTACGCCAGCTAATATAACTTTTCCGTATGAATAGAAGAAACCTTTTAACTGCCACAATATTGCATAATGTGGATCTGATGCCCATACGGGTCTTTCTGCTGCGTTCGGGCGTAAAGTAGCCGTTTCTGTAAACTTACGTAACGCCAGCTCAACTCTTCTACCTTCAGGGGTAGTAAAATCTTGATCAGATTTTGTCCAGACGTTAAAATCTGCTGCGGAGACTCCTAGCTCTTGTAAATATCTAGGCGAGTTAGCGTTAGACTCGGCAGGGTTGGAATGCTTTTGTAAAAACTTAACGCCCATGTTTAACGCATACGCACGGGTGAATTTAGTGAAGTTGTCTAGTTGTATAAACCTAAAAAACGAATCTGTCATCCTACGAGTACCTTGTGTCATCCATTCTAGCTCTGCTTGAGACATAAGTACTTCGGCTGCTGTTTGACTAGTAATTAACCCTAAATCTCGTGCAAATTGTCTAGCTTCTTCTTTATTTTTAAATGTATTTATTATTTCTCGCATACCAAGAGCCATAGAATTAAACTCTTTAGATGCGACCATAGGGCCAGCTAATTCAGGTAATGAACCAATAACTGCTAGGGGTAGTATTGCAACCACTTGTACTAAAGTAAGAACGCTTTGTATATTGCGCCACACGGGGCCTATTGGTTTAATATTATAGCCAATATATTTTTGTACGATTAAATCGACTTCTTTTTGTTGTGCAGCAGTAAGTTTGTTGTATTCTTCTTCAAATACACTGTACCCTGCAGAGTCTTTTGTATGCCTGTTCCATTCTACTCGTTTAACTGTTTCTGCAATATACTTAATAGAAGATACGCGGGGGTCTTCTACAAAACCAGCATCTTTTAGTTTCTTAAGATCTACATTTCTAGTTAACTCGAGTGCTTTTTCGGCTGATTTAGCGGGATCAAGTTTACCTATTACTACAGACTCTCCGTCAATAAGTGATTGGTGGTAAGAAACTAAAGTATTTACTGCCGATCGAACTTTAGCCCTGTCAGCATCCGGCTCACTTTCTAATATTAAATCTATAAACGCTTCTGCCCTTTCATGTATTTCATCTAACTTTAATACACGAGGTACGTAGTTTTCTCGTTTTGCAATATTACTATTTGATGGGCCTATATACTGGTCGTGGAACTCTGCAAAGTATTCTCTAATAATTTTAGCCTGTGGATTAGTAAGGTCAGCAGTATCAACACTATCATCAAACGCTTCATCAAACGCTCTATCAAGATTAGGGTCATCTAACTTGCCACCTAATCTATCTTCTAGGCCATTTATCCACTTGTTATTTTCTGTAGTGGCCGCTTTCAACATACCTAACGGATTAGGCATCTTACGGTTAGAATCTTGTGCTCTTATGTAGAACATATCCGCCATTTTGTCTCCAGCTACTTTTCGTAGCCTAGAGTCAGCAGTAACAATCAAATTGTATACGCCTTCAAATGTTTTACTTTCAATAACCTTTTTAGCCATCATAGGGAAGAAAGTAGCAATGTTTACATTTTGGTCTTTTTGTGTGGCTTCGGCAATGGCATCAGCTAACACTTTATCTTTGTACCTAGGTATCTCTCTAACAACGGCAGCTTGTCCGGCTGGTTTAGCTGGGACTGCATTTTGTTCTTTGTTTTGTTTAAGTACGTTGTCCATGTACTCAGCAAATGTTTCTGAGTACGCCTCTGGACCAAAACGTTGTTTTAATGCGGCAGATAAATTGTTGTAATGTTGTCTTAGTTTTTTAGCTATTCCTCTAAAATGCGAGGACACTACGCCTTTTGTAGCTACAACTTTTCCGTCCTTGGTTAGTTCTCTACCTGTCCGACTGCGTTCACTCTTTATATCTTCAGTTAAAGCTTTACGATAAAGTTTATTAACCGAAATAGCTACTTGGTCTGCATAAAACTCTTCAAACCCGTTTTCTTTTTTATAAGATTTAGGCGCACCTTCTTTATTTCGTGCTTCTAAGAAAGCATTATATAAACGTTTTTTTAGAACTGGGTTACTTAGAGAGTTATCCATTTGTTCCCTAAATAATGCGTGTCCTAATTCATGCCCTATAGACAATGCAACTTGTAGTTCATTTTCGACATTTGTATCTACAATGACAAAATGTGCATTTTCAAACCCTAAATATCTCGCCGCCTTTTTCTTTTTCTTCATATCTTTAGCTTGTTGCACCACTGCTTTTGCTACAGCTGGGTCGCTAAAGTATTTTGCTAAAGTTTCGGGAGTGGCTTCTAATATAGAATCAACTGATAAAGTACCTACTGCATACTTTAAATTAAGTGCTTTTATTGCTACTTTGGCTACGGTTTGGGCTATCGTACCTTTTAAAGTTGCAAAGTCAGAAAGTATCTTAGGGCCGGTATAAGTAGTAGTATTAAGTGCAGGGTTTGCACCTTCAGATGGCCCAAGTGTTTCAACTTTTTCTGGCGAATCTTCTGCCATTTGCTCAACTTCAGCTTTATCTAAAGCCTGACCATCAAGTCTAGATGTTCGTTCATCAAGACCTACATCTGCTTCATCATATATAAAAGGGTTATCTTTATTTTCTCTGTCAACTACATTAACAGCAGGTTCTCCTGCTATTATTGCACCTTGTCTATCTGAAACGGTATAAAGAGTAGGTTGTAGGTCATTAGACACATCATCTAAGATTTCCATGATGTCTTGTTTATTACCTTCATATTCTATTGTAGAAGGTAAATCTTTGCCTGAGTTTATAATAGCCCTTCTTAAGTCAGTTTTACTATATAAAACACCTTGGTCATTTCTAGGTGAAATCCCTAACTGTAAAGATAGCAGTACTAAAGAACTTTGATTAAGATTACCCTTAAGTTGCCCTTTTTTAGTTAGAGGATTAAATTTAGAACCTTTCTTTTCTCCATCTATAGATAATGTATATGTTTTATTGCCATATGTAATATTTGCAGGAGATACCCCTAGCAACTTACCTAATTTAATTGGTTTACCGGCGTCGCTAAAACCAGCTATAACATCCATGTTTTTTAGGTAATCTCTAAGTTCTTTTTTTAATTCTGGTGCTGGCTTACCTTCTGCCTTTGCTTTAGCAAACTTTTTAGCCCAAGCTGCGTACTCTTTGCGGAATTCAGTTAGCCTATCTAAGTTAGTAAGTGCCATAGCATCACGCTGACTTAATGGCTGGCCACCAATGTTTATTTTGTAGCCTCTAGCAATCAACTCCGACATTATTCTAAAAAAACCATCGCGTTGAGATGTAGTTACTCCACCTTCTGTAAACTTTTGTCTTTGTTCGGCTTGGTTTAATCTACGACCTACATTAACTAAGTCTGTTAAATTTACTGCAAACCCTTTTCCCTTAGGGTCATTAGGGGCAAGTAAATATACTTTTTGATCTTTTGATTTAGCCTTTTCTTTTTTTGCGTCAAAGAAATTAGCAAACACGCTATCTCTTGCTTTTTTAATGCCATCAAGAATTGCTTTAGTTATAGTATTCGCAAGGCCTTGATCAGATATATTACTGTCAGCGCCGGGGACAAGTGGTGTTCCAGTTATTTGATCAGGTAAAGTAGTTTGTTGTATAACAAAGTTACCATCTTCATTTTTAATAATAGATACAATTGTTTCTGGAGCGTTTTCTTGTATTTCAGCAGCTCTATTTAAAAGAGCGTCACTATAAGTAGCTGGATCGCCTTGTGATTCTGTTTTTCCAGAAAAAAAGTCTATTAAGTCTTGTGAAATACCTGCATTTTTAACATATTCTATAGTTTGTTTTGTAGCTGCTTGCCATCTATCTCTTGCGGCTTGTGTAGTATCAAATACTTGATCATCTGTTCTAGGTGCGTAACCTTTGCCGTTGTTATCAGCAACAACCCTAGTATTAACATCAGAGTCTTCGGTTAAAGTAGTGCCTTGCTCAAGTTCCTGTTCAGAGGTTACATCTGTTCGATCAAAGTCAAGGCTATTACGTAAATCTATTAGTTCTTTTCTATCTTTAAGTAGTAATTGAGCTTGCCTTATTATGTTTTGTTTTTGTTCTGTAGTTTTTGCGCCTTTAACGCGGCTATCTAAATCATTAAGTTTTTCATTAATTGATTCTAACGCCTCATCTATCTCCTCCCTAGTAGCAGGATCTGTATTAACTTCTTCTTTATTTTTTTGATTTATTTGAGACAGCATATCTTCTAAAATACCGTCTTGATCTATATTACGAACTGTGGGGCCTGTTTCGCGATCTACCTGTGCGGCTCTATCTTCTAACGCCTGTTCTATAGTAGTTCTTGTTACTGAATACCCTTCACCTTTACCAGCTATTCTATTTGCTGCTGCACGGGCTTCTTCTACTGTGTTTTCATTTGTAGCCTGCTCCCAAACTACTTTTCCATCTGCGTCTTTAACTTGTATGACTACATTATCATTAGGGCCTTTAGTGTCGCTATATCCCAATGCAAAAGCAAGTGATTGGTCTGAAGCTTTTGATAAACCTACTTCGCTAACAATTCTTTCATTTGTTGAGAGAATTGTCCCTCTTCCTTCAACATATTGAGCAAATACTTCTTTACCATCTATTTCTAGTTTTTGAGTAACACCTTGCTCAACATTTTTCATTGATTCTATAGGGTTACCTGCTATCCAAACAGACTCTTTGTTAGTGTCAGGGTCAAGCATTGCTCGTAATTGTGCAGCAATAGTTTGGGGGGATTCAGGTGTGGTTACATAGCCATCTTGTGCGCCATAAAGTTTTTGATCGGCGTCTCTATTAAACTTAGCTTCTCGTACTTGAGCAATGTAGTTATCTGCGATGGCAAAAGTATCTTTTACTGCCCTAAGTGAGCCAATAGAGCCTCCTCCTCCTGCGCCCATACCCGCGCCAGCAATAAAGCCTGCTGCAGCAGACTCACCTAACCGCATCTTCGCTTGTTCTTCGGTATAAGTTGGATCAGTTTGTAACCGACTAGCAACTTGTAGTGAGTCTTGTAAAAATTCAGTGGTCATCTCAATAGGTGCAGACCTAGCTGCCCCCTTAGCTATGTCTTTAGCTAAGTTACCAAAGATTTCTTTACCACTTTTACCAGCTGCTCTTTCAGCTGCAACTTTACCTAGTTTGTCTCTAAACATGCCTAAAACAAACCGCTCGCCTGTCACACCAATTAATGCTTGTGGTATAGCTATACCAGCAGCCCTCATTCGAGCTTCGCTGTCTTCTAGATCTTGTATTCTTAAGTTTTCTCCGTAGTTAGCACCCGCCATTGTTTTATATTCTTCGGCAAGCATACCTAACGTAGCACCTCCTTTTAGGCGCTGCGCTGTTTGGTTCATCCATGTACGGCGGCCATATCTATAAGCTAACTCAGCTAAATGTTTTTCGTCAGGAGTAGCTGTACCCGCGGCGGCTCGTTTGACTGAGTCTTGTACAGCTCTTTTTCCAGCCATTCGCGCACTTGTACCAAGCCCCATTTTAGCGACGGTTTGTGCTGTAGCACCGCCTATACCACCAGCTATTGTGGTAGCTAAGAAAGGAGTAACTTGGCCGGTGATTCGTGCAGAATAATCTAAAAGACCGCTAAAAGTAGGGTTTTCAACAAACCCTTCAAACGTAGCCATGCCGTCAAGTGCAGTAGATGCGCTTTCTTCGGTTAATCTAGCTTTGCGTATGTTGTCTGCGGCGGCTTCTTCAAACCCAAATGATCGTTGTACTAACGCTTGAAAATAATCAGTATCAGAATCTAATTGTGATAAACCTGATTGAAATCCACGGGCATATTTACCAGTAAGAGTAGAAGGTGCTACTGAGGGTATATCAACGTCTTCTTGGAAAAGAGACTCAAAACCCTCTGTTCTTTTTTCAATAGGTGTGGAATCATCTAAACTTTCATCTATTAAACCTGCATACCTGTCGAAAAAACCTTGTGGTTCAGCCATTTACTCACCTTTTTCGCGACGGTTTAATTCAGCAATAAAATATTTGTATGTAGCTGTGTTTGAGCCGCCCATATAAGTAGCTAAATCGGCTAATGAAATTTTACCAGCAGACAATTCTGAATCACCTTGTGTTATAGAAATTTCGTTAGGTTGACCCTTACCATCTCTGCCTGATATTTTAATCCTACTAAGATCAAAATCTCCACCGCCTACAAAATCTGCATCATTAAACCATTTTTCATCTTTTGCATATGCCTGAATAACTCCACTTAAACTTGCGTTTAGTTGATCTCGCAGTATATTAGCTTTACCGATCGCGGTGTTTCTAACGTCTTGGTCTTTTGCATTTCTTGCTGCAGCTATTTGAGCTCTAGTTCTTGAGGCTAATGAGTGTATATTATTTGGGCCGGCACCAAAAGCTAGTCGCTGTATATCATCTTTGCCTCTTAATTCAGCTGTTTGATCATCATCATTTATATCATAAATAGCTGATTGTATATTTTTTAATATAGGATCTATTTTACCAAATAAGTCGCCATACTCTCCAGCTCTCTTGGTTTCCATATCAAAATTTAGTTGTTTCCATTGTCGTTGCGAATTACTAACTGCAGTTGCTGCGTTTCGTGCATCTATTCCCGCAGCAGCCGCTTCTTTAGCACTAAAGCCCGTATCGCCAGTCTGCATATAATTTGAAAATTCTTTATATATAGCATTTTTTTGAGCATCAGTTGTGGCATAAGATGCGAGTAACGCGCGTAACCCCTGCGCTTTTTCGTCACTTAACTTATCTACTGCATCTTTTATAGTTTGTATATTTTGCGATTTTAAGTAATCTTCTATTTGTTGCCTTTCTTGTTGTGTAACTATAGGTGCTTTTTTGGGGTCTTTTTTTACTTCATCTGATACTCTATCTAATACTCCAACTGTAGATCCGGCTTCCGCGGCCCGGTTTGCATCAGTAGGGCCTTTATAAGCTGGGTTAGGTACAATATTCCCTGCATCATTAACTATACTAGGTGTATTACCATCCGCATCTCTAATAGCTGCACTATCAGCTTGTCTTTCAGGATTAGGTGCGCGACCTGCTGGAGTTAAAGAGAAATCGTCAGGATTCTTAAAATCTTTTCTATCCATACTATTATTACGGACAAAATCAATTTGGGCTTTACCACCTTCTATATTTTTACTCTCAGCATACTTTTCTATTTCTGCTTCTATTTCTGCTTTTCTAGCAGAAGAGTTACTTGAATCTGCAAGATCTTTATATAAATTTTTAATTGTTGGGCTATTATAAGTACCAAGAAATGGTATAGAAGTAAACTGTCGGTCTCTATCTCTTTGTTCCCCTCGTTCTGCTCGGCCAATTTGGTCAGCAATAAGCTGCTTATTTGAATTTACGAGTTTTTCTATTTGATTAAAAGCCTGAGATTCTCCATATAACTTACCATCTTGTTTGGCCGCATCAAGTTCTTTACGTAGGGCAGTTATTCGTCGGGCTTGCGCTTTATACTTCTTTCGCATTTTGCGTTGTATACCATCGGCTAGGGGTGTTCCTAGGAATTGATCAAATTCTGCATCAGAATAAACTGTGCCATAGTCAATGTTGTCAAGAGTAAGAGCCTTGCTGGTATCTAAAGGTTTTTCTGTAGCTATATCACCTTCGTTTGGTAGGGTAGTAGGGTCGTCTTTAGATATAGAAGTTTGATTATTTTTTGCAGCATCACCTATGCTAATTGCCTGTGTTGCAGTTTGAGGGTCAATAATCGCTTGTTCGTCATCTGATTCTACAGTGCTAAGTTCTTTAACAGCTTTTTGAAGAATTTCAATTTGTTTAAAAGGGTCAGATTCTCCTGCTAATAAAGAAGTAATAGCATCTACTCCTTTTTCATTGCCTATCATGTCATAAGCAGTAGTTATAACACTGAGCATTTGCTCTTTTGCGTCATCTATTTTGATGTTAGTGTTATTTATATCTATATTAGCACCAACAGCTAGTTGTTTTGCTGCTACGCCGGGTTTGTAACTTAATTGATTATGAAAAAGAGCTATTTTTTCACCTATTTGGCCTGCGGTTCCAAACTCTACAGGTTCGTTTTCATCTGTAGTTCTATCTCTAGTGATAAAACGTACTATTCTTCCTAGCGCGCCTTCTTTTTCATACTCACCGGCTAACGCATAAGTTTGTTCTCCGTCACTTATCGGCCCTTTTGTTAAACCTAATGCACTAAAACCTTCGTTTTCTTTTATAAACGGATCATTTTGATTTGCTTGGTTGACAGCAAAACCTATAATACCTTGGTCATTATTTCTAATTCCATTACCAATTTTTACAGGGTCTATTCTCGTAGGATCATCATCCATAGCTATATCTAAATCCCGCATTTGTACTAAATTAGCATTATACGTAGCGTTATTATTATCAGATATATTCTGAAAATTTATAGCAGATGTAGCCGCCCTACGCTGCTCATTCACTAAGCGATTTGAGTAGTTCGTTGATGCAGTATTTAAACCTGCTAAAATTGGATTAATAGCCATATATCTTACCTATAATTTCGAAAGAATAGCGACGCCGATTTGATTATACATTTGTGCTTTATATTGCTCTTCCGCGTTCTGTCTAGCAATTTGACCTTGCGCCGCTGTTTGCATTTGTTGTAAAGAAGATCTGTTTACACCCTGCCCTATATTAATTAAATCAGCTAATAAAGCACGATTAGCATCTGATTGAGCCAACCTAGCATCCGCAACAGTTTGTATGCCTGTTGTAGTACCAGCTAATTGTGATGTCCTGTCTCGCTGCTGACGTTGCGCTGCTGTTATACTGCCTCCATATCTATTTTGCGTCCTATCTACCATTGCTTGCGCACGAGCTGGCCCTTGATTAGCTCTATTAATAGCATCATCTATTAAAGTAGTATCTGTCTTAGCTTTTTGTATTAAAGCTAACTCTCTAGGTCTATAGTCTTTTAAATACTTTTCATAGTCCATTTGAGATACTTTAGCTAAAAGCTCATCTGCTTTATCATCATCGCTATCACCATAATCTGGTACGTAATATTCAGCCATTTTAAGCCCCTAACTTTAAAAAATCTGACATTCGAGTTGCCCAGTTTTGGTCGCCATCTTGATAATTAGGGCCACTCCTAAAGGCATCGGCCTGATTTGTAATTACATTACCAGTAAATGCTGCTCCACCTTGCATAAGTCCCGATGCTATCATTTGATCTGATTTAGCTCCACTTATGGCTTCAGATGCACCTAACCTTGCTAGTAGTGCCATTGACTTGCTATTATCTGCTGCTTGTCCCACACCTACACCTAATGCTGCAGCCTGTCGTTTGTTTTGGAACTGTTTGGCTTGGCTTTGTGCGGCATTTACATTTTTTTGATAAAATTCATTTATTACGTTCGCTGCAGCGGCTGGGTCACCTTGTTGTTGAGGCAATCGTGAGGTATCGGCAAGCTGTTTGGCCATTTGCTGCATACTATCTGCTGCAGCTCTACCTGTCATAGCCTTTTCTATTCTGGCAGAAGAAGCATCATCAAGTTCCATAACATTTAATGGGTCATAATTCTGAGCAAAAAACTTTTTCTTCTGAAAGCCGATATCAGCATTAATTTTTTCTGCTCTAGATTGCTTTATATCTGGTTCACTCATTTTACTTTCTTCCTATAAATTACCGTGTCTAATTCCCATTCGTCTTTTACTAGATGTTCTCCAAACTTATGTATCGGAGTTTTTGCTATTAAATTCTTGTACCCTGCATTTTTAGCGACTTCATTAAAAAAAGGTGTATACCTATTAATAACATTAGTACCTTTTTTGTTTGTCCAACCTAACCAAAAAATAAGTGATTTTTGGTTGTTAAATGGGTTGGTACTACTCTGAGTTACAAAAAAACTACCCTCTGTAACCCACAACACTGCTTCCCCATGTAAACACTCTGCGTATACATCTTCTGCTCTAAATGTAAGTTGGGGTTGATCTGCTAATATTTCTTCAACGCCCTTCCTAACCCAGTCCCACTCTAAACGTATATCACCAATTTCTAGTTTTGTAGGTTCCATAGTTTCTTCTCCTAAGACGCTTACTCTGATGCAATCCTCCATACCTAACTTGTCTTGCTATTCCAGTATCTGCGGATCTAGCCCTTTTATCTGCTTCTGCTACGCCTTCTTGGAATAAAGAGCCATACACACTTGCTGCTGAATAATCAGTCCAGTCTTTATTAGGTAATCTTAACAACCTAAATATAGCACCGTTTATAATGGTATCTCGATAATCATTAATAACTTCGTTATCACAACTTCTACTAGTATGTGTAGGTTTTAGCACTACTCGTACCCGTACTGCGTCAGCTTCACCTGTTGAAGGTTTAGGGACTAACCACATCGTGCTAGATGACTGTTTTACATAAAACTGTGGTGTATCTGTAGCTGTTGTACGCCATTTTGGTATGCGTTGTTCTAGTAATTGTGGGCTTATAGGTTCTAAATCTAGCCCTTTTAAAGTAACCCAGACAATTTTATGTACTGTTGTATTGCTAGGCGCATCTAAATCATATTCAAAAATGTCAGCGGATGTACTAATTGGATCTAAGTCTTGTTGATATACTTCAGACTTTTCACAAAGTTCAATAATTGCGGATCTAATAGCATTTTCTATTAAAGTATCGGAGCATCCGGGCACCATAGGTATAATATCAGGAAGTAATGTTTCATAATTTATAGCCATTTATACGGCTCCCTGTTGTACGCTACTTACTGTGGACGGTGGTATGGGATGTGTTGCTTGATCTACCGCAGCTTTTCCAAGTAATGCATTAGTAAATAACCCATAATGTGTAGATGCACGTTGTGCGTTAGCTGCAAACTCTGATTCTTTAGTGTAAGCCATATATAAAACATAATTCATAATTGCGTTAGCAAAAATATCTGGCACAGCTAAGTTTGTTATAGCAACTTTAAGCCAATGTGAATTATCAGTATCAGTCGCTGGGTCAACACCACTATTAGATCCTTGCTGTGATTGATACTTCACACTATCTTTTACTACAAAAACATCTGCACCAAATGAAACGCCACTAGTCCACACGGTTACCCCCGAGCTTGTTGCTACAGCTTCAGGGTTAGCAGAGTAAACAATTTCAATAAAAGCACTAGGCTTTACGCCGGGGTATACATAAAAATTACGTGGGTTACTATCATCATACATAAAATGCTTGACTACACCTGTATGGGCAGCATATCCAGTAACACTTGGGTTGTGCCAGTCAGGAGTCTGTGAATCTAGGGTTTCTCTATCAACTGCTCTAATTGCTCTAGCGCCAGTAGCATCTGTGGCAGCAGAAGACATATTTCTAATCACATTTAGGAGTCGATTTCCGCTTGTGGGGATAGTTTGCTTTGTGCCTACAACAAGAGCAATGGATTCATTTTTTGCTGTGGCATCTGGTTTTATTAAAGAGACTTCACGCTGTGCATCATTTATCCAAAGTTCTAATTCAGAGACAACTGGCCAACGTAAACCTGTTGTATCTTGAAGTGTAGCTTGAACTCTTTCAATTATACTTTGTACTGAGATGGTCATTTATTACCTCTAAGAATTTAGTATAGAGTCCCAAGCCGCTTCTCTCTCCTCACTTGGCACATTTCTGCCAACAGCAGCATTAACCGCTGCAGCTTTTGGGTAACCATCAGCTTTAAAATTTTTAGGATCACCTTCATCCATCATTTTTTCAAGCACAGTAACAAGAGCTGTTGTTTCATCTTGTGCCGGTTCTTCTATCTTTGCTGGAGTTACTGAATCAATAACTAGTTTAGCTCCTTTAGCAAGAGCCACCTCTGCCACTTCATCCCTTAACTCTTGTGGTTCATTTGCCTTTAAAATAGCTGTGTGCCCTGAATTAGCGGCAACATGCATACCAAGCTCACTTACTACTATTACCATTTTTATTCCTTAAAAAAATGCCCCCCCTAGAAGAGGGGGCTAGTATTGGAGTTTTATCCTATGAATGCAATTACTGTATAAGTACTTTGTGCAGTACCGGCATTACCAGTAGTCGGGCCAGTCTTGACATGGATGTCAATCGTAGTGTCCGTAGCAACTGAGAATGGGCCGGGTGCAAACAATGTGTCATCTGCAGCATTATCAAAAGTACTTTTCTTGTTAATGGTTGACTTGGCGGCATCATCAACAATGTCGTCAGATGTAGAGACAACAGTTAAATCAGTGTTGCCATATCCAACGTCATATCTGATGGCAGAACCATCGTCACCAGCTGGTAATGTAACTTCTACACCGTACAGCTTTTCACCTTTTTTCAAGGGTACCATTTGAATTACGTCATTTATCACGACCGCTGCTGGTACTACAAAAGTACATTCACGAACGTGCAAATAACCATTAGGGGCTGTAAAAGCTGCATTGCTTTCAACTAACCCAGATTTATATAAAGTAGCCATATCAGATCACCTCTCGATTATTGGGCTGTGTCTAAGCAAATAACACCAAAGTCTTGAACGGCGGCACCAGTGCCAGCGTAGTCAGTAGTGTATTTTGGTTTACGTAAGCCAAAGATCTTGCCGATGCTGATACCATGTTGGTTACCATAATCGAAAGTTTCTTCAACAACCTCGGGAGCACCGATGTCGGCCATTGCAAGTGCTTGAGCGCCACAAAACAATGCTCGCGCACCGTCAATAGTACCGCCTGAACCCCATTTATTACCGGCTCCAGCGCCACTTGTGTTATACACATGACGGAACTCGTGGATCATGATGCCATCAACCATTAAGCTTGAGTTACCTGCAAACAAGCTGTTGTTAGGTCCACGAACACCTGCGTTACGGACATTAGCTAAGAAATCACTATCTAATTTCAAGTCAGCCATTTGTCTTGGAGTAACAAACATGTGATACATTTCACCGTTAGCGCCACCTCTAATGCCTCTGATGTAGTTATCTTTAGCATGTGCTTTAAGATCTACAATTGCATTGTAAGACAACTTATCAGTAACAGCTACACTACCAGTAGCCCCAGCTTTTAACTCAACATAAGCACCGCCAGTGCCTGAAGAGTCAATGCGTAAGTGACGCTGGTTAGTAGGAGTAGCGGCTGCAGCTTCAGCAGCAAACTCAAGTTCACTTAAGTTTTGACCAGTACCAAGAACAGACCTTAGCGCGCCATTGTTTTTGTAAGCGTAAGAAACGCCAGACAAAGTTAAAAACGCAAGTTGGTCAATACGATCAGCCATTGCATAAGCAAGTGCATCACGAGATTGCTCACGGAAATTTACAACAGTTTTTTGGTCGGTTAATCGGCCAGCTAAACGATTTGCAAAGCGCAATTGATCCAGCTCGATGCTGATATCATAAGCGCGTAATGCTTCTTCGTTGCCTTCGAGATCGTGATCACCAACAACACCGTCGGTATTCATATCAGCAAGCAAAGTAATGTTAGCTTTTGTGCCTTTTTGAGATTTAGTAAGTTCAGTAACGCGCTGAACCATAGCGTTTGAGCCAGTTCCAGCAAATTGGTTAATAAACGACTGATTTCTTGCCACACGCCAGAAGTCGCGTGACCACATTTGTAGCTGTTCACCTGACAGCGTACCAAAGTTAGTCTTCATGGTTTTTCTCCAAAAAATTAACGAATAAAATTAGTGGCACACGCCACTGCTATTAGCCGACTTAATGGAGCGGCTAATCCGTTTCCCCGTATCGTGGAGCGACGAACTAGCGCTGATTAGCGAGGCGCGACCTCGGCCTTTTTTACGTCTTGGGTAGACGAGAGCGTTTTTTACGTGATCGACACGACCATATATCGTAATGGTATACGAATGTTCATCTAATAGTAGTATAGGTAATAAGAAGATGCAACTTTTTATTACCTATACTTTGCCGTTTTCTTAGCAATTCGTTTTGGTTGCTTACTAAACTGCTTTCCTGCTTTCGTGTCTTTGGCTTTTTTACGATTGGTGGCTCGTTTCTCAGCGGGTGTTAAAGCCTCACGAGCTTTTTTAGGTAAATAGCGAGATTTTTTCTTCTTGCCCGCATACCCCCAATCTTCTTTAGACCATTTAGACAACTTATTAGAAGACTTTTTCTTACCTGAGTAAGTGCCCCCTGAGTCTTTGTAGTATTTAACGGCTAGCTGCATAGCTCGCGCTGAGTGTTTGCCACCCATTTTTGCTTTTGCGCGAGCTTTTGCTCTAGCCCATTTAGCAGGATCGCGTTTAGTCGCCGTGCTCATGGTTTAATAACCACGCATCATAGGCTTTTTCATTTTTTTCATTTTTGGTTTTTTCTTTTTCGCTTTAGTTGTCGGTGGTCGACCGCGTTTTGCTCCGTAAGTACCTTTTCCACTTGGCATAATATTTACCTCTAAGTTATTGATTTTACTACCATTTTACGCGATTAGCCCAGTAAGCTGCTGACATTTTTCCCTTCGCTATGTTCCGTCCATGACGGGCCTTAAACGAGGCCCGCTTTTTCTTCATGCGATCCGACTCACCCTTCTTGGGTTTACCTGCAGTTTTAGCCCCTTGCTCCCCAAACCGTATAGTTTTTACCCGATCACCTTCTTTAGCTACCACAACATGTGACTTTTTGGGGTGGCTAGGTGTTCGTTTTGGTTTGTTAAACCCGCTAACGCCCGCTCTTGCTAGGCGTGGATCTTTTTTTGCTGGCATTAGACAATGTCTCCTCTTAGCCTAGCTAAAGTTGCTGCTGGAAGTGCCTCAAACTCATCTTCTGTCATATTATCTATGTTAATAGCCGAGTCACCATGTTCAGAAGTAGACTCACCGGGTAGTTCTGGGGGTTGAGATGATGCAGCTTTTAATTTTTTGTTAACTTGAGCTCGTTTTTTAGCTACTTCGTCAACTGTTGTTGGCGCTGTACCTAAAGAAGTAGTCTCTGCATCTAACCCTTTATCTGCTACTACATATCTTACCGCTTTTCCTAATGCATCTACAACATTTGCGCCGCTTGCAATGAAAGCATTTCGTAATTCAACTACTTCATTGGTTAATTCTTCGTCAAACTGCTCAGATTCTTTACTAAACATCGGATACGCCTCTTCCATTGCAGCTGCTGCCTGTTGCAATGCATTGAACTCTCTGTCTTGTTGCACTGTTTGAGTCATTTCTTCTTTTAACTCATATGCAACTTGTGCTCTTTCGGCAGATCGCATCTCTCTTCGTAAAGCTGCAGCCTTTTCGGCTTCACCATCGAGTACAAATTCTTGATATTCGAGTTCTTTTTTATCAAAATCGTATTCTTCAGGTGCTTTTTGTTTTTCTTTAACTGCGGCGTTTGCTGCGCGCGCTTCGTCGAGCTGTTTTTGTAAAGCTTTTTGTTTACTTAGTACTTCATCTAGCCTAGATTTAGGTACCATTGGCTTAGAAGCTTTTTCTTGTTTGGGAGACTCTTCTGTTTCCGGTACATCTTCAGCTAAAGCCGATTTTTCTTCTTGCAGCTCTTCTTCCGCAGCCTCTTCGAGCGTTTCTTCTTCGGTTGCTTCAACTTCAGCGGTAACTTCTTCTTGTTCAGACTCAGCCACCTCTTTTTCTGAGGCTTCTTCTAACTCTGATATAGGTACATCGGCGAAAGACATGTCTAATGACGGTAAATCAGCATCTTCCATCTTCTCGGCACCGGGCATAACATCCATTTCGATGACATCCGCGTCTAATTCTTTCTTATCTTCACTCATAGATTACTCCTGTTCTGGTTGTGGTGGTGGGGGGGCCCCTTTATCCGAATATTGCATGGCAGCAGTAGCAATTTTAGCTGCTTGTGACTGTTGTGCCTGCAATTGACGAATTTTATTAGTAGCTGCAGACAATTCTCTTCGTAAATCAAGCTGATCTTGATTCATTTTAGCTTTATTCTGCATATCTACTACTTTAAGTTGTGGTTCCATATTTTGTTGCTCTGCTTTAGCAGCATTTAATTGCGCTTCGGACTGCAGTTTCATAACTTCGGCCTGCATTTTTTGCAATTCTAGCTGTATCTGCTGCATTTGTATTTGCTGTTGTGCTTGTAATACTTCTGCTTGCTCTTCTGAAGGAGGTTCTTGGCCAGTCATAGTACGTATACGTTTAGCTAACTCTCCTTTTTTGGCTAAATGACTGTATTCAACAACCGCATCGTCAGGAATCGCAACGCCTGCAGAGCGTAAACTAATCGCTTCCGCAAACTGTACCTCATCAAACGAGTCTCTGGCGGGTGCAGAGCCTATAATTACATCATATTCACCCACAGTTAAATCATTAACTAAGTCACCTTGTGGTGTTACATCATTAATTACAATAGTTTCTCTAAGTTCGAGAGGGTCTGCATCGTTTGTAATTTGTATTACACGTCTTTCTGAGTAAAAAACTTGTACCACTTCTAATATTTTTTCAGCTAGATACTGTCGTGTTTTACGTAAATTATCTAAAGGCACTTGTATCATGACAGCGCCGCGGTTTTGTTTAGCCTGTATAGCCACGCCAGATACTTCTGCACTATCAGAGCCTAACATACTGTCATTAACACCCGATATATTTTTAATATTTTGGGCAGCTTTTTGACTTATCCTATCTAACCCACTAGGTATTTGATTTGCCCCTATTTTAACTGGGGGTGTTGTACCACGCGCATACTCAAGTACTAAACCTGTTTCCGCGCCGTGCTCTTCTAAATCGTCGGCTGTCATACCAACAAGTGAGCCTGACTCTACCATCCAACCGCTGTTAGCTGTGGTGTTAACAATATGCAACTCTTGTGAAGCAATCTTGTTAAGCTGCTCTTGTGGTGATAATAAGTTACGCACTACGCCGAAAGGACGCCCGCGTCGGAAGTAACAGAAGAATGGAACAATAGTAAACTCTTTGTAAGGTGACCACTCGTCATGCAACACTACCTTGTCGCATGTTACTGTCCATCTTACTTTCTTAACCATTTTTTCCATCAAAGTTAAGCCATACTCTTTAGCAAACTTTTTACATTTTGCTTCGGTCCAAGCTTCGGGGGCGTTTCGTTTATCACCTGTTTCAGGATCAATAAAGCATTTTACTCGACCTATCTTTTTGTACTGACGCTCTATAACACGTAGGGCTTTTACATTTCTATACCCTTCATCATCAGGATGCCCTGCACCAAAAAAGTCATCATGTTCGTTAGTATCTCCGAATCGTGTTTCGTGATACTCAATAGAATCTGATCCATAGCTATTACCATTTTCAGCTATAAAGCTCAGTTTTTCTGCCTGCTTCTTACCATACATCTCTTCTATTTCATCTAGTGTCATCCATTTTGTTTCAAACACTTCATTCCATGTTTTTGGATCTGCATTTTTTGCATCAGGATCTATAAGAATATCTAGCGGGTCTTTTGCAGTAATTCTAACTTCACCCTCGATGTGATCACTAAAATCAACACGTACGTCGAAATACCCACGGCCATCCATAATTAAGCCATCTGCAAATACTTGTTGCTCTAGCCAGTCCAACTTATTATTGTCGGCTATTTGCATATACAGTTTTGTTAGAACTTCGGCAGTTTCATTGTTGGTGTTGCGGCGTGGTTTAAATTTAACATCTGCGCGGCGGTTAGATTGCTCACCTAGTATAGTATTTACGGTTGGTAAAATTGTATTGATGGTTAGTGCTGGTCTACCCTCTGAGTCAAGCTCTGCAACATCCATTTCATCCCATTGTTCGCCTTGATAATAAGCGTCGCATTTGCGGGCCATCTCTATGTAGTCTAAATGCCCATTATCTCGAGCACGTTCATATCGATAAAACTGGGTTGAAGATATTTCTTCTTCTTTAGCGGGGCTTAACTTAGGAGATGTGGCAACTTTTTTCATCATGATTATGCGCTCATTGCAGATTTACTGCGTTTTGTATTTTGTAAACTTGGCAATTTATCTCTCCAAGATGGAATATGTGTTGTAGGTTCTATATATGTACTAAACTCAGTCATCATAAGGCCTAGCCATGCTAGTGCATCAACTTGGTCATCATGAACCCCGTTTGGAAACCGTAATAATTCAGCTACTAATGGCCCTGTGTTTAAGTCGTCGCTGGGTAAAAACACCATGCCCTGTTGCATACGGCCTTGGATTGCGCGCGCCCGTGCTTCTTTATCTCTCCTTCCTGTTTTTAAATCTTTAAAATATGCTTCATATAGCCCACGTTCCCGCACTCGTTTTTCAAGCAGCGGCCCAAGGGCCATTTCTATGTGGCCTTTTTCTATACCTATTATTGATGGTTTCCAAGTTTCATATAAGTCTAATATTTGCTCTACGATCTCAAGCCCATCAAATCTACCCCTTACTATATCACAAACAAATAGGCAATCGCTTTCATCTACGCCGACAACCATTCCAACAGTATAGTCATTTCTGTCATTCTTACCAATCGCCAAGTCCCACGCACAATAGAACTTCATACGATCATAATCAACTTCGTCTCGTTCGTAATATTGAATCATGTCACGAGTAAAATAATCGCCGTCATCTGCTACTGGATTCTGTTGATACAGCGCCGACCAATCCCGGGGGCCGACGGCTTTTTCAATTTTCTTCAGTGCGGCAGCGTCGTAACGTTCCGGATGCAGCGCGTCGCCGACGCCGCGAAATTCTTCGCGTTCTTCCGCAATGGCTGGATAACGTACAACTTCCCAATCATCTCCACCCTCTTCGCCCTGCTTTAAGAGCCGGCCAGCCAGATCATCATCATGCCAACGAGTGAGAATAACAAGCACACCGCCCCCGGGGGCAAGACGTGTGTAAGCAGTTGATGTATACCAATCCCAGTTGCTGTCTCGGTTGTTCTGGCTTTCCGCATCTTCGCGGTTTTTAACTGGGTCATCGATTAATAAGATATGGGCCCCTTTACCCGTGATACCACCACCAACACCAGCTGCTACATATCCGCCGCCATCTGTTGTTAACCATGCTTCCGCTGATTGTGATGTTGGATCAAGGCGTGACTTAAACGCGGCCTTGTATCCGTCTTCTCTTAACAAGCCCCTTACTTTTCGACTAAACGCCATAGCAAGAGATCCTGAATACGAACAACTTATAAACTCGTGGTCTGGGTTGCGCCCTAAATGCCACGCAGGGAACGCAACGCTAGCCAGTGTACTTTTGCCGTGACGCGGTGGCATAAACAACATTAATCGGGGCGATTTTTTGTCCACCACATCGCGAGAAAATTTTTCCAATCTTTGGCAAATGTCTTTGTGTACCCATCCTGCATGGTAGTCTGGGTTAAATCTTTCGACAAATGGGAGCAATCGTTTGCGTGTAAGGAATCTGAGCGCAAGTTCAGCCTTTGCTTTTTCCTCAACTGGTGTTTCAGTTGATTCTTGCTTCTCTGCTTTTTGTGGTTCGGGGCCATTTTCTTGTATGTCTGCCTTACAGTAAACACACAACTTGTCTTCCCCGGCAAACAGTGTTTCCGAATGCAAGTTCTTACATCGAACACACTCAATCTTGTTCATTAATTGTACTCTTAGGTTCTAGATAATTAATATCCTTGCCTGCTATCTTTAACAACTCTTCATCAGACATTCTTTCGAGTTGTTTAGTACCATTAATATTTATATTTACTTGCGTCGCGTTGTCAGGTGCAGCCAAACCGTGCAGCTTTACTAGTGAGTCGGTTGTGTTTTTCATTTCTGTAGCATTTGCGGAAGACGAATAAGCTTCCATATACATTGTGTGCGCGTTTTGTATATCAAACTTTACGGTTTCCCGCATTTCTTCCCTGTACCACTGCAATGCTTTTTGCACTGTAGCAACTTTATGCGCTTCATAAGCAGAGTTGGGGGTCGCGTACCCCGCACCGCGGCCAGCTGCCGCGATTGACATGCCGCTTGTAATTAAAAGTACAAATTTTTCCTGTTGCATGGTCAACGAACCATGCTGAAGTCCCATGTAGGGCATCAGTGATTGGAATTCTGTATGTTCGTCAACCTCAGTGGAGGGTTGTTCCTGTTGGTTTATCGACTGGATAGCCAGAATCCTCTCTTGTAAATACAAACATAGGTGCGCGTGGAGTATCACTAGTTGCTAAATACTCTACGTGCCCCTCGGCTTCTTCTATGTCATAGCCAGAATTAACTAATATGTTAACGGCAGAGCGATAATCGTACACGATTACCTCTTCGTGCTCCTTGTACCCCGTTCCTATGATTGCGGCATCAAGACCCTCAATCATAATAACTTTTAGTTCTATGTCTGACATGTGGATATTATCTCAGTTATATGCTAGTCACAAGAGAAATCATGGATATTTTTAACCCACCAGTACAACATATCCTCAGAAAGCGTATGTTTTAGGAAATTTACACGATACGCTACCAATTGTACGTTGTTTTTTGTATACGAGCCATTAGGATCTACGCGATCTATTGACGCGTTAAAATCTTTTGCTCCATCACCATCTCTATGGTGTGTTAAGAATACTCCCGATAGGGCGCACTTTCCTTCTTGTTCCTCCCACAGGTTCTCTAAGTCTTCGGCGGTTAATTTATATTCTATTTCTTGTATTTTACTACGGTGATATTTTGATTGATTTATTAGATTTCCTAAATACGAGGCGGGCGACGAGCTATGGCGCCTGCGTTTCCGTAGCTCCATGCATTCGAAACATGTTCGCGTTGTGCGGTTCCCTTTGGTGGCTCTAAAAGAGTCAAGGGGTTTTTCCATACCACACTTCGTACAAGTACGGGTATCGGACATGTTTTCAGTATACACACTATAAAAAATTTTGCAGAAAAAAATTTGAAAATGTATTCTATATCGCTGAGGCATTATCTCCCCCTTCCTGCAATCTGCCCTCTCTATCCCGGATTTTAGCCATCTGGAACCTTGTCTTGTATACCCTACATGAACCTAGTCTGGGACTCCAAGGTCGTCTCCTCCGTCGACTCCCGTCGGGTAGCTTTAGTGTTACATTCATTAGTTTATTATTTAATCAATCAGGAGATACATCATGATCATTAACATCACTAACGTTTCAATTGGTAACAACGTCTCATCTGCCAACACGGTTGCCATCTACGCGACTACTGCCAACGGTCAAGTCTTTTGCTTCAATGACCTATGCGACACCATCAACCGTGGCGACCTGCTCACCGAAGCACAGGAAGTAGTCCACCTCGCAGAGTCTACTGGCATCATCAACACTAGCTGCTGGACTAAGGTGCGTAACGCCAACGGATCACGCCCCAAGGCACTCGGTTCACGCCCCGCTAAAGCGGTTCGTGCCCCTCAACCTCGGGTCGCGGTCAAAGCTGCGCCAGCTGATACGGAGGTCGCAAAACTAAAAAAGCAGTTAGCTGCAGTGACAATCCGTGCACGGAAAGCGGAGGCGCAACTTTACGCACTTACCGGGAAAGCAGCCGCGTAACCGAACTGGCTCGCCGCTACATCAGGGCGGGCTACTCACCATCCGAAGCTATATTCAAAGCTCGTAACGATCAATTTAAATAGGAGAACTATCATGAGCAAACCATTCCAAAAGCTATTAGCACTCATCGAGGACGAGATCATCGACCTAACTCAAACAGGTTGGGAAGTCTCTATCTCCCCCGAGCATTACGGAGAACTCGAGTACGAAGTGCTATTGAGAGACATCGATGCACAGCTCCACGCTCTCGAATCTCATGCCGACCGCCTCCGTGCTGCTGCATAAGGTGTGTACCAGTGTGTACCAGCAAAATTTACCTAGT
>Ga0209336_10000174_pt1 | contig 33046 bp, 45 predicted proteins | sample LinPmetageLP32_FD_184042 | JGI IMG/M metagenome (GOLD analysis project Ga0209336, IMG submission 184042) | Marine viral communities from the Pacific Ocean - LP-32 (SPAdes) (version 2) | ecosystem: Environmental > Aquatic > Marine > Oceanic | place: Pacific Ocean | collected 2009-08-23
GAGATAACTATGGAAGATTCTAATGTAATTGAGAAAACAATCTTAGTTAAGAAAGTTTATTGGAATAATAGACTAGATAAGTTTAAACCTGTCAACATGTATGCTCATCGGATACTTAAAATATTAGGTGACAATAGAACTCATTTTACTATTGAGAATGTTCAGAAATTACAAGCGACAGATTTTAAAGTAGACTTTATTAAGGAAGGATTATATGACTAAAATTATAGACAATCTTACATTCAAAGAACATAAAGAACAATTAACTGCGCCCAAGATAGGAGATACATTCTGCATAGATATTAATATTAATGGACATCGTTTTTATAATGTTCATGTAGGTAGAAAGTGGATGTATTTCAGAGACTTATATGCTTGTGGAGTTATAAAGAAAACAGTAACAGAAGGCAAAAGACTTTTAAATAATAAGTACTGGCAGTGTGCTAAATGGGATGCCTTTAGTAAATACTGTACTTTAAAAGCAGGTGATAAAAGAAAGAAAAACTTACCTAAAAACTGGAAAAGAGAATACTAATATGGAAAATATAGATCACGAAACTTTAATTAAACTAATGGAGGAAATGTAATATGTTAATATTTGATTACCCAAGTAAGAAAGAATTAAAAACGATGATCGGAGAACGCTTAAACTACAAAGAAACTTCTTTGTTTGGTGAGGAATATAGACCTACAGGTAAGTTAGTAGGTTGTAATAGACCTCACTTAACAGGGCATAAGAGAGAATTTTTTGCTGAAGTAACACTGTATGATGGCTTTATAACTGCAGTTAATTAAAGGAGAACGATGATGAGTAATGTTATTGATATAAAAAGTGTTAAGAAAAAAGATGAAGAGTTAACTCCAAAAGATGCTAAAGCAATAGTAGATAAGTTTGTTACTGAAGTAGGTGATAATATAAATATTATATCTGAAGCTTTAGATTCTATTGAGACTCATCAAATGTCTGGTGCAGTAGCTATGCATTTGTTAATAGAAGAAGCTTGTAAAAGATTAGAAGGCTGTACAAGAGAGCAAATTGAACAAGGTGCAGACTATTATAGAAGAGGGTTAGGAGTTACACAAACACATTAGGAGATACTATGAAAACTTATATTCATGTTAATCAACATAACATTAGAGCTAATGCTAAAGGTGCAAATAAACCTGTGTTGACCGTGAAAGATTATAAACAAAATAGAAAATGTAATGAGGTTAACTTTACTAACGGTAAGATTGTATATAGTCCTGACAAACCATTGTCATGTGGGGCTAAAGTATGGATAGAAACTACGGAACCTGTTGAAATTATAGGAGATTGTTATGTCTAAAGTCTTATATAAAACTGCAATAAATATAGTACCTCGACCATATAAATATAAAAATATTACAGCAGCTAATGCTAGTATTAAATGTCAAGATGATACTTATTATAGTTGTAGAATTGTCACTATGAATGTTGATGATCAAGACATTTATTATATAGATGTAATAGAAAAACACACAGGAAACTTTGCAGGTTACTTAGGAGAAGCATATGCCTGATAATAAATGCCATAAATGTAAGATAACAACAGCAATAGTGACTACTAATAATTACAAAATTATGTGGTGTGCTAATTGTTATACTCAATATTTAACAGCTAGTTTAATTAAAGAGAAAACAAGATATGTTCAAAACACATAGCCCAAAAATAAAAGCATTTGCTCAACGCAATCCAGATAATTTATTTTTAGTTATCATGATGGTTGTGTTAAGCATACAACAGAAGTGGTCTTTAGTAGGTGATATGTTACTAGACATGGACAAGAATCAAAAAAATTCTAAGTTTATTTGGGGTAACAAAAGATCTACTTATAACTACATGGTAATACATCAACACTTTATCTTTGGACAAATGATGGCAGTCTTAAACTCTGTACATTTAACTTCTTATGAAAAAGCTTACTCACTTATGAAGATATTTCTAAGAATAGATGGCTTAGGATTAGCTAAAGCAGGGTTCGTATGTCAACTTACTGCAGGATTAGTAGGTTGCATGGATGTTCATAATATAAAAACTTATAACATCAAACCTAACTCACTAAAATTAAACAAGAAGTTAACTAGTGAGAAAGGTATATTAAATAACAACAATAAAATAAAGCAGTACATTACGATCTGTCAAGATTATGGTACAGAAAATCTGTGGAACTCATGGTGTTCAATGATAGCAGCCTCATATCCTAAAGATTTTATTGACGGTAATCATGTATCAGAAGTTCACTACACTTACTTAACTGGAGAGTTTACTAATGACCTTTGAAACTAGGAGCAATACTATGGAAAATGTAACAGACATGTTCGCTAACAATCTTAATCATCTTGATTATGGAAGTGCTGACTTTGAGGTAGAAATGAAACCTCTAATGTTTACATCTGATACTTCATTTGGTGTTAAATTAAATGAAGTTAAGAAGAGAGCAATAGTACGGACTGATACTGAAGAATGTCTTGGAGTTGTCGGCCCTCACTATAATCCAGTAACTCACAAAGAAATGGTTAACAATCAACGCGCTATTATTTCTCGGAGTGATCTTAACATTAGAGGTATTGAAGAAAATATTATTACCAATCCCAACGGTGCTAAGTGTTTTGTTAGACATACCTTACCTAATCAGATTATTCAAACTCCAGATGGTGATACAGCAGCTTTAACTTTCTTGAGTACTAATAGTTTTGATGGTTCTTTTAGTTTTATATTATCAGTAGGTGCTAGGCAGTCTGCTTGTATGAACGGTCAGATCTTTACTAATGATTCTGCAACACTGTATAAATCTAGACACACTAGAAGCTTAGACATTGAGAAGGGTGCTAGGATTATTACTGCAGGAATGGAGGTAATGACTAAGCAACAAGAACTTTGGGATGTTTGGTATAACACTCCTGTTGATTATGATATGATTGCAAATATTTTTGCAGCTACTTTAGGTTTAAATATTCTTGATCTAGATACAACACCATACAATAAGAACTGGCAATTCCTCTGGGATATATATAATGATAGATACTCTCCTTCTATGAAGAACAATCTTTGGGCAGTCTATAATGCCTTGACTCACTGGGCTACTCATGCTCCTTCTCAAAGAAAAACATCTAGTATGATGAATGTTACTAAGGTTAGAACAGCACAGGTAGCTAAAGTTATATCAGATCCTGAAGTATTCTATCGTGCAAAACTAGTAGCATAGTCATGCATAATAACTTCTGGTTCTTTATTTACAGAGTATTCGGGGCTATAGTAATTACTATAGCTTCGTTTATCTTACTAGGCTTGGTGAATGTTTCACTTGGGTATATAATAACTTGGATGTAGGAGGACAGATGAGAAAACAATTTATTGTTAAAGTTATAGAAACGCATAAGCTATATATAGAAGCTCAAAGCATAGCAGAAGCAAAGCTAATTGCTTGTGATGATTATATTTGGGATGGTAATTTAAATGCACCTGACAAGTATACTGTAGACTTAGATGTTAAGGAGGTAGATTTCTAATGAACCGCGAAAAAGATCCAGTAATAATAGACCTTAACCGTTACCTTATGACTCAAGAGGATGACTATGTGTCACCTTTAGAAGCAGAGATAAGGTATCAAGAATACTTAGCCGACAGAGATGAAGGAGAAAGAGATGACAATTAATAGAGCTTTACATACTATACTAGATGAAGTTGAAATAGATGAGAACTATTCTGATAATAATATAGCGTTTACTAAATCATGGAATTATATTCTTGATAGATTAGGTGTATGTTTTGATTCACAAACTGGAAACTTTGTAACTCAAGATACTGGAGATGTAATATGAAGACTCAAATGAATAACCAATCTATTGAGGATAAAAATAAACAGAGGTTAGAGATTAAACAACAGACAATAGATTATTTAAACTCTGGCGGTAAGATAACTGAGTGTCCACCATGCCATTACTCTTTTGTTTGGACAAATAAATTTAATAAAACCAATTCAAGGAAACCAAAATGATTTATTCATGGGAAATATTTTTTGTTTTAATAGCTATAAACATAGCAATATGGCTATTAATAAGTATACATTTAGATGAGAAATGGGTTGAGATAGAGAAGCTAAGTGATTATAAAAAAAGGAATTTAAAATAATGCGTAGGAAATCGCCACATGAGTTACGAAATAAAAATAACTATGTAGCTAAACACGCTTGTAAGTTCAACAAATCTATGGTATACTCTAACAAATATAAAGAAACTAAAAACGGATATGAGAAACATAAAAAGAATAAATATAATAAAGATAATATTTAATACCAGTTCAACAACAACATACCTATGGAGGTATACACAATGGCAGTACTTAAAAATCGTCCACTAGTTTGGGCTTCAATCACTGTACCTAACACTACTTATGAGCCAGTATATTCGGTGAATGTTATAGTAGATGACGCTACAGCACAGGACTTTGAATCCAGAGGTTTTAAAATAAAGCAGATGGAAGAGGGGCCAGCAGTTGTAGTTAAGCGTAAGGTCAATGGTCCTAATGGGTTGATCAGACCTGCACCAAAACTATTTGATAAGTCTAAGCAAGAGATAGATGTATCAGTTGGTAATGGTTCGGTTGGCAATGTTCAATACAAGGAGTGGGAAGTTACACGACAGGGCCAGACTTACAAGGGTCTTGATTTACAGGCTGTTCAGATACTTGATCTAGTCACATACAATCAAGCAGGAGATGAGTTTAGTGTAGAAGAATCACTTGAGGAGGAAGATGAACTATGAGTAAATATCCTGATGGAATATTCAGGAGTGACGAGGGAGACTTTAATGTCTCCCTTTTCACTTCCGAAGGTAAATTAAAATTTAGGTTAGCACAGAAAGCTTTGAGAGAACTGGGTGATCTTAGTGATAGGGTAATGATTCAGCGAGAAGCCTTACAAGCTTTGAGAACTGACATCATGGACTTAGAATGTAATCTAGATACTAAGATTATAGCTGAGAGAGCGAGGACTGAGGACGGTAAGTTTATTGCTGATGATCCTGATACACCAGATGTAAACGAAGCCTATGTTAAAATTGAATAAGAGGAATAGCCAATGGCATTTGCCAAATATCATTTGCCCTGTCCTGAATGTGGAGGCAGTGATCCTGTCTCTATTAATGAAGATGGATCGGGGCATTGCTTTAGTTGTAACAAACATTTCAGAGACTATGAAGGAGCTTGTAATGGTGAAACACCAACAATCCCACCACCTGTGGATATAAAACAATATAGGAACAATGCTATGAACCATGCAGAAGGAGAGTTTATAGCCCTAACAGATCGTGGTATATCTTTAGAGTCTGCCAAAGCCTTTGGGGTTAAGGCAGTAAAAGATTATAAAGGTAATATAATAAAGCATCTCTACCCTTACTATGTAGCCAATGAAATTGTAGGTTACAAAGTAAGAGAACAAAACAAGATGTTCACATGGAAGGGTAGTGGACAGGACAGCGGTTTATTTGGGGAGCAACTATGGCCTTCTGGCGGTAAGTTTATCACTCTTGTTGAAGGTGAGTGTGATGCAATGGCAGCTTATGAATTGCTTGGTTCCAAATGGCCTGTAGTTTCTATTAAGAATGGGGCTTCCGCTGCAGTTAAAGATGTTAGACAATCACTAGAATTTTTAGAGCAGTATGATAATGTAGTTATAAACTTTGATAATGACAAGGCAGGTAAAGAAGCTGCTAAGAAAGTAGCTACATTATTAACTCCGGGGAAAGCTAAGATAGTCAACTTACCTGACGAGTTTAAAGATGCTAATGATATGTTACACAAAGGGCAGAGGTCTGCTCATGCTTATACATCAGCTTGGTGGAACGCAAAGATATATACTCCAAGTGGTGTACTCAATGCTAAAGATCTTAAAGATAAATACTTTAACAGAGAGACTAAAGAGTCTGTGCCTTATCCGTGGGAGGGGCTAAACAAAAAGCTTTATGGTCTTAGAGCAGGAGAGCTTATTACTTTAACAGGTGGTACTGGTCTAGGTAAATCTAGTATTACTAGAGAACTAGAGCATTGGTTAATCACAAACACTGAGGACAACGTAGGTATCGTAGCCTTAGAAGAGCATGACATGAGGACACTTGATTGTCTGATGTCTATAGAAGCTAATGATAGGCTATATGTAGACCATGTTAGAGAAGCCCATGACCCACAATATCTCAAGGATATATACAATAGGATATATGATAATGGCAGGGTCTGGATTCATGCTCACTTCGGGGCCAATGATATAGATGCTATCTTTAGTAAGATTAGATTTATGATCATAGGCTGTGGCTGTAAGTGGGTAGTGGTTGATCATCTACATATGCTTGTATCCTCATCAACTGAGGGGGATGAACGCAGAACTATTGATAGTATTATGACTAGGCTTCGATCCATTGTGGAAGAAACAGGGGCAGGGATGATACTAGTTTCTCATTTGCGTAGAGTAGAAGGCAACAGGGGGCATGAGAATGGAGTTACTGTAGGGCTTAATCACTTGCGAGGCTCTCAGTCTATTGCTCAGTTGTCTGATTGTGTTATAGCTTTAGAACGTAACCAACAATCGGATGATCCTATAGAAGCTCAGACAACTCATCTGCGTGTACTTAAATCTAGATATACTGGTGATGTAGGAATGGCTACCCATTTGCTATACAATCAGGATACTGGTAGGCTTTCAGAAGTAGATGCTCAAGATTATGTAGATGATGGAGAAGAGTTATGAGTTCCTTAGTATTTGACGTAGAGACTGATGGCCTAGATGCCACAAAGATTTGGTGTCTAAGTACCTGCGATACTAACACAGAGGAGTTGAACTCTTACTATGGTAATACACTACAAGAAGGACTTAGTAAGTTACAGGAGGCTGATAAACTTATTGGTCATAACATTATCGGTTTTGATATTCCTGTTATTCATAGGCTTACTGGCATTGATCTATCTACTAAACCATTAGTAGATACTTTAGTGTTGTCTCGTTTATTCAATCCAGTTCGGGAAGGCAATCATGGCCTAGAATCATGGGGCTTTAGACTAAAGTTTCCTAAGATTGAGTTTGACGATTATGGACACTTTTCTCAGGAGATGGTGACATATTGTGAGAGGGATGTACTCTTAAACAAAAGAGTGTACGATGCTCTTAGCAAAGAGAAGCAGGGGTTCTCTAGAGATTCTATAAACTTAGAACAGAACATTGCTGGTATCTTAAACAAGCAAAGAGAGAAGGGCTTTCTACTTGATGTTAGACATGCCTGTCTATTACTTGCTACATTAAAAGATAAGCTTGATGCTACTGTTGTAGAAGTACACAAGGAATTTAAACCTGAAGAACATACCTTGATATTATATCCTGTTAAAACTGGTGCAGGTAAACTATCTAAGATGGCTGTGGATTCTAAAGGAGTTAAGTATAGACTAAATTCTGATGAGTACGATGCCCTGAATGAGCAAGATGAAATAAAAAGGATAAGCCGTACAGAGTTTAACTTGGGTTCACGTAAACAGATTGGTGAGTACTTAAAGAAGTTTGGTTGGAAGCCAACTAAGTTTACACCTACTGGTCAACCTATTGTAGATGAGGGTACTCTTAAAAGAATAAAGAATATACCTCAAGCTACACTCATTGCTGACTATCTTATGTATCAGAAAAGAATAGCACAGATAAAATCTTGGATAGATAATGTAGATAGTATAGATAGGGTACATGGTTTTGTGAATCCCAATGGTACGATCACAGGAAGGATGACTCACAGAGAACCTAATCTTGCTCAAGTACCTAACTCTAATGCTCCTTATGGGACAGAGTGTCGTGCTTGTTGGACAGTTCCTAAAGATTATAATCTAGTAGGGATTGATGCCTCTGGATTAGAACTAAGAATGCTTGCTCACTATATGGACGATGAGGACTTTACTAATGAAATATTACACGGAGACATACACACCGCTAATCAAAACCTTGCAGGACTTGAATCAAGAAATCAGGCTAAAACTTTCATCTATGCCTTTATCTACGGAGCAGGAAATGAAAAACTTGGAACAGTGGTTGGGGGAGGTAAGCAAGATGGTCAAAGACTTAAACAACGTTTCCTCGATAATCTCCCATCACTTAGGCATCTTAAAGATAGAGTTACAAGAGCATCAGCAAAAGGCTACATCAAAGGGTTAGATGGTAGGAAGATATACATTAGGTCAGCACACTCAGCCCTCAATGCTTTACTGCAGGGCGGTGGCAGTATCGTAATGAAGAAAGCATTAGAGCTACTTAACAGTTACATTATAGATAATAATTTAGATGCTCACTTTGTAGCTAACATACATGATGAATGGCAGATAGAAGTTATAAAGAAAGATGCTAAACTTGTAGGTGAGCTAGGTATAAAGGCAATACAAAACGCAGGACTTGCTTTCAATATGAAGTGTCCTTTAGATGGTGAATATAATATAGGAGATAACTGGAGTGAAACACATTAAATTAAGTAATCAAAAAAAGTTTGAAATATTTCATAAAAACAACGGCCATGTTTTATCTGAGTTAATTAAACTTTGTGAACACGCTGTACAATTTGGAAGAAGAAAATTAAGTATGAGTCAAATGTTTGAAGTTCTCCGTTGGGACTATAGTTTTAAAACAGATGCTCAAGATTTTAAATTATGTAATAGTTACAGAGCTTATTATACTAGATTAATAAGAAAAGTACGTCCCGAACTTGGTAATCTAATAACTTCTAAAAAATCTGAGGCTGATTTAAATGAAAATTAAACATGATCCAAATAGAGTAGGTGATCTAGCAGAACATTATGCTATTACATGGTTGTGGGATAATGGCTATCATGTTTTTAAAAACTGTGGCTGTACTGGGCCAGTGGATATTGTAGCTATGTGTCCTAAAGGAGAAATAAAATTGATTGATGTTAAGTCATATAAAGATGGTAGGCTGTCAGCAAAAACTCCATTACAAAAAGAGTTGAAGGTACAGTACTTACATTACAATTCAGAGAGTCGCAAATGTAGATTTGTGAATCATAGAATATGAGTACTGCAACTTTAGTTGAAGACATATATAAAACCTTAGAGCCTTTATCAGATGGTAAGCCTCTGGATATATCTGAACAACAGATAGAAGACTTTGGTGAGGCTATGAAAGATGTAATGCGCTCTTGGTCTAACCCAACTAAAAGAGATTCTAACTTTTCTATACGGATGTCTAATGTAGGCAAACCTGCTAGGCGTTTGTGGTTTGATAGCCAAGCTACAGACAAAGAATCTTTTAAAACTAATTCTCCTACACAGATTAAGTTTCTCTATGGTCATATGCTAGAAGAACTAGTTAAACTTTTTGTTGTTATATCTGGGCATGATATAACTGGAGAACAAAAACAAGTTGTGGTTGACAACATAACTGGACACATAGACTGCATCATAGATGATGAAGTTGTTGATATAAAAACTGCGTCTGGTTTTGCATTCAATAAATTTAAGAACGGAACACTAAGAGATGATGATCCCTTCGGATACTTAGGACAGCTTGCAGGGTACGAAGAATCAGAAGGTACTAGTAATGGAGGACTACTAGTTATCAATAAAGAAAATGGTGAGCTATGTTTCTATCAGCCCGAAGATTTAGACAAGCCTAATATAAAAAATAAAATAAAGAATTTAAAGACTGCTCTTGCAAAGAAGACACCACCTGTAGATTACTGTTATGATACTGTACCTGATGGAGCAAAAGGTAATGAGAAAATACATAAGAACTGTGGTTGGTGTCCTCACAAGTTTAAATGCTATGAGGATTCTAATAATGGAAAAGGCTTGAGAGTATTTCAATATTCAAAAGGATTTTCTTTTCTAACAAAAGTTGTAGTCGAGCCTAAAGTACAGGAGGTAGATCATGAATTCCAAACTTTGCAAGAAGATACGGAAACAATCTAAAGTTATTTTAGTTGAATGGTTTAAAGGTTTAGTGTCTAAAGATGAATCAAAGAACATTAATGAAAGTAATATACTTTTTTATTTGTCTCCACAAACACACCTCTTTGCTAACAATCAATTTAAACTTAGTGCATATTCTTTTAAGTGGACTGTTAAAAAAATAAAAGACTTAGCACGTAAGACTGATATAGACGTTACTACAGTGGGGTTAAAAGACATTGAAAAAAACAATTCGTAAGGGCTTTAGAAAACCTAGAGTTAAACGTCCTCAAGAAAAGAATGTTCCTCCTAGTTATGATTCTAATTGGGAACATGATCTACATAAAGGCTTATTAAAAGAATGGGATCATCATACTAAAGAAGTAGCTTACATAATAGAACATGTATATGAACCTGACTTCGTTAGGATAATGGGCAATCAAATAATTCTTTTAGAAGCTAAAGGTAGGTTCTGGGATTTTGCTGAGTACAGTAAATACATATGGATTAACAAAGCATTACCGCCTAACACACAGCTAGTCTTTTTGTTTGCCAACCCATCTGCTCCAATGCCACAGGCTAAACGCAGAAAGGATGGTACTAAAAGAAGTCATGGTGAGTGGGCTTCTGCTAATAACTTTACATGGTATAGTGAAGACTCTTTACCTAGTGAGTGGGTTGATATAAATTATCGTAAAGATAATACTTTAAATATTGAAAGTGAATAGGAGATACTATGAGCATTGATGATGTAACACCTGAAGAATGGAATAGAGTAGCTAATGGTTCTATGTTAGGAACAGGCTTTGATAAAAATAAACCTTTAACTTTAAAAAAAGATGACGTTAATCATCCAGTACATTATAATAATGGCAAAGTAGAATGTATTGAAGCTATAGAAGCAGCCTCAACTGAGGAAGAGTATGAAGGTTACTTACGTGGTAACGTAATAAAATATGTGTGGCGGTACAGATATAAAGATAAAGTAAAAGATCTAAAGAAAGCTCAGTGGTATCTTCAGAAACTTATACAAGAAATAGGAAAGAATATTAATGACAGATAAAATTGGAGTGCAACCATACTTAGGTATTCATATTGATTACGATAAGGATATAACATTAAATAATTTTAGTAAGCAAACTATTATAGACAGATATTTGTGGGAAGGAGAAACCCATGCTCAACAAGCTTTTGCAAGGGCCAGTATTTTTGGCTCTACTTATAAGGGACATATTGATTTCGATCTTGGACAGAGACTTTACAACTACGCTAGTCAGCACTGGTTTAGCTTCAGTACTCCTATACTTTCTAACGGGGGAACCTCTCGCGGTTTACCTATCAGCTGCTTTCTCAATTACGTACCTGATTCTAGGGATGGTTTATCTAGCCATTATGATGAGAACATATGGCTTGCAAGTGGAGGTGGAGGCATTGGTGGATATTGGGGTAGTGTTCGTAGCAATGGCGTGGATACTTCTAACGGTAGTAGGTCTACTGGATCTATCCCTTTCATGCACGTAGTAGATTCCCAGATGTTAGCTTTTAATCAAGGCATTACTAGGCGCGGTAGCTACGCAGCATACTTAGATATATCTCATCCAGAAGTAGAAGAATTTATAAACATGCGTAAGACTACAGGAGGTGACTTAAATAGAAAATGTTTAAACCTTCACAACGGAATCAACATAACTAATGAGTTTTTAAAAGCTGTAGAAGAGAATCTAGAATGGAGACTTATAGATCCTAAGACTAATACCGCAGTGAAGATAGTACAAGCCAGAGATTTATGGTTCCAAATAATTCAAACTAGAATGGAAACTGGAGAGCCTTACATAGTAAACATTGATACTTGTAATGCTGCGCTACCTGCTGAACAAAAGAAATTAGGTTTAGAAATAAAGCAGAGTAATCTTTGCTCTGAAATAACTTTGCCTACTAATGAAGATAGAACAGCTGTCTGCTGCTTATCTAGTGTGAACTTAGAGTACTATGATGATTGGTCGCAAGATGAAAACTTTATTAATGATCTTGTAACAATGCTAGATAATGTATTAGAAAACTTTATTGACTCAGTAGCAGGTCAAGAAGGTTATAAAAGAGCAGCCTACTCAGCTATGAGAGAACGGTCTATAGGTTTAGGAGCTATGGGTTTTCATAGTTATCTGCAGAAAAATAACATTGCTTTTGAAAGTATGTATGCTTCTTCTTTTAATAATAAATCTTTTTCTTTAATTAAAGATAGGGCAGAGTTAGCGTCTAAGCGACTAGCAGAAGAGAGAGGTGAAGCCCCCGACATGAAGGGTAGTAATAAACGCAATGCTCACTTACTTGCTGTGGCTCCTAACGCTTCTAGTTCTATTATATGTGGGGGTACAAGCCCCTCTATAGAACCTAACAGGGCTAATGTATATACACACAAAACATTGACCGGAAGTTTTAAAGTTAAGAATAAATATCTAGATGATTTATTATTTGAGCTTCTGCCTACTCAGAAAAAACGTGATGAGATATGGAAGGACATCGCAGCACATGAAGGTTCAGTGCAGCACTTAGATATATTGACTGATGATCAAAAAGAAATATTTAAAACTGCACCGGAGATAAATCAGATATGGATTATAGAACATGCTTCTATGCGTCAGAAATATATTTGTCAGAGTCAAAGTGTAAATTTATTTTTCAAACCTCCTCCCATAGAATCAGATCAAGATACACATAATGATTTCTTACAGTACTTAAATGATGTACACTGGGCAGGTATGCACAAACTAAAGTCTCTTTATTATTTAAGATCTGATGCAGCACGTAACACTGAGAATGTTAATATAAAAATACCTAAGATTAACTTAGAAGATGAAGGATGCATAAGTTGTGAGGGATAAGGTTGTAGAAATAAAATGGGGAGATGCTTGGGTGGACACTGAAGATATACTTATCAGTGAAGCCAAGAAGTCTAAACCTATTATGCGTTCTACAGTAGGCTATTTAGTAGCTGATAATGAAGATGAAGTTATTCTTTCAACAGATATATTTCATAGTGAAAAATATAAAGAGTATGTAAATTCTATTATGGTCGTACCAAAGGGGATGATCGTAGAGTACTGGGAGTACGAAATAACCAAGGAGAAAGAACAATGAGTTTGTTAGGAACTAGAGATTATTATAAGCCTTTTGATTATCCGTGGATGTTTGATTACTATGTACAACAGAATCAAATGATATGGCTACCAGAAGATGTACCTTTACATAATGATGTAAAAGATTGGCAAGAAATGAGCGACTCAGAAAAGAATATGTTGACTCAGATTTTTAGATTGTTTACTCAATCGGATGTTGATGTAGCTTCCGGTTACATAGACAAGTACATGCGTGTATTTAAAAAGCCAGAGTCTAGGATGATGATGTCTTCATTCGCTAACATGGAGTCTATCCATCAACACGCTTATAGTTTGTTGCTTGATACAGTAGGTATGCCCGACATAGAATACAAGGCGTTTTCTGAGTACGAAGCTATGGCAGAGAAGCATGAGTACATAACTAATGTCCCTCTTAAACTTAGTGACAAAGAATCTATTGCTAAAAATCTAGCTGTATACTCTGCTTTTACTGAGGGGCTGCAACTCTTCAGTAGCTTTGTAATTCTTTTAAACTTCCCTCGCTTTGGTAAGATGAAAGGCATGGGACAGATAGTTACTTATAGTATACGTGATGAGTCTATGCACGTTGAGGCAATGACAAAGCTGTTTAGAGAATTTATAAAAGAAAACTTACACCTATGGACAGATGAGTTTAAGAAAGAAATCTATCAAGTCTGTAGAGAGATGGTAAAACTAGAAGATAAGTTTTTAGATTTAGTATTTGAGATGGGTGATATACAAGGCTTATCTAAACATGAGATGAAACAATATATAAGATATATAGCTGACAGACGTTTACTACAGCTAGGTTTAAAACCTAACTTTGGAGTAAAAGATAATCCTCTTAATTGGTTAGACGATGTACTGGGCGTAGAGCATCAAAACTTCTTTGAAGGCAGGGCTACTACTTATATGAAGGGGGGTATAAAGGGCAACCTAGATAGTGTCCAATTTAAAAGTCTGGGAGTTGAGGACTAAGGAGGCAGTATGGACAACAGAGAAGAAGGTAACTTAATTTCATTCAGGGTGTTCTTAGCAAGAGATGGTAATATTATATCTGAGTATTCGCACTTACCGTTTGAAAATATAGAAAAGATATTTTCAACAGATGAAATACCAATTATAAAAAAGGTTGTTAAGGAAGGCTCTCTAAAACTAGAGGGCTTACACAACTTATTAGAAAAAGAAGTTCAAAGTATTATTTACTAGGCTTGTGCATGAAAGCTGTCGCGCCCATGTAAGTACCAACAATACCACACAATGAAAAATAAAATAGACCTAATAAATCAGATAGTGCATTAACTCTACTGTCTGGTATTAACGGAGTAAACAGTACAATAGTTGTTACTGTCATCACAATTATAGCTAACCACGCCATTAACTTTTGAGCCTCTGATTTTTCTTCTCTTAACTCTAAGTCGATCATTTCTTTAGCGCGGTCTATCTCATCATCAGTTACAGTCCCATCTTTATTAAGATCAAACTGTTCATACTTAGATTGCAGTTCTAATTTCTTAGCGTTCATTGTTAATGAGTAGTTCCTTCTCCATTAAATATTTCATCTGCTTTAGCCATCGCCATAAACTGATGCTCAAATATATCTCTAAAGGTTTCGTAGTCTACTGCATCCATTTCGTGAGAAGCATGTATACGAACATATATTTGAAATGCTGCTGTTAGTTGATCTTCAGTATAAAGAGCTATCATAAGTTGTACCTCTAGTTAAAATATAGAATATAATAAAAAAGCTATTATACCCACCCCTGTTGCAATAATAGTAACTATCAAACATGTATCAATTATAAATTTCTTTCTTGCTGCTAACTTCCTAGCTACTTCTAATCTTCTATTACGCTCTGTCTGTCTAGCCCTCATCATTGTTTTGTATACATCTCCTTGTCCTGAATAAACAAAGAGTTCTCTTAATTGTTTTTCTAAATCTTTAGCTTTGTGTTCTGCTAGTGCTACTTCTAATGCGTATGCCTCCACAGATTGTGCAGCAAATACTTTTTTACCTATCGGAGCATTTTCCGATTCTGTCTTTGCGGTATCAATCTTGTCTTTAGCATCAAAGAATTGTGCGAATTGAGTGCTTAGTTCTGAGGTATCCTTACCTACTTGTATACCCTTTTTAATAAGCGAAACAGCACGACTAGCAGCAGCTATGGCTACTGTCACTTCTATCATTGCTGTCTCCTAGTTATAAATTTTTCCAAGTAAATGCCCCGAAGAACATTTCATCCTCTGACATCTGTCCCCAAGGCACTTCTCTACTAGGATCAGGGTTCATTTTATTTTCAGTTGAGTTATCAAAAGCTCCCTCTACAAATAGTCTAGTTCCTTTAGGTATATACTTAGGCTCTTTCCATGTGTATGAAAGCTGCCACGCATATTCATACTTAGGAATGTCAATTAATTCTTCCCAAGTCCCATCAGGATAGTAAGCTGTAGCTTTCATACTCTTGCCACGGAAGTGCATGTGAGGTAAGAACGTATGAAGATTTACATCTTGTTGAAGTTGTATTTCTGCTGTCTGTACAAAGTTAGGATCAAAAGGAGGTATCGGTGTCCAAGTATCAGGGAATATACAAGCACACCCCCCTGCCATTCTTTCTTCAGGCACTACACCTTCATCATGGAAATAAAGACCTATCCTTGCTTGGTCTGTTCTAGCTGTACCATCAGGCGTGTAATGTAATTGTAAGTTAACAACTGAACCTGCACGTAGTAGACCGCCAGTGTTTTCATCATAAAAATCAGGAGTACCTCCGGGGACATAGGCACTAACACTAGCGTAGTTTAAATCTTCTTGACTCTCACCTGCTGCTCCAAGAAGGTTTGTTCTCTCGCCTTGTATAGAAACTGTGTTTAACATATGATGCATTACAGTTGGCTCACTTGGGAGAAACTCTGAGCCACGTAACCACTTATCTTCTGTTAAACCTAAATCTACTTTTGTGTATCTGTAAGGGATAGCATTAGGTCCAAGAGTTCCAACTGCAGGAATTTCTTGAGGCGGTACTTCAATAATCATATCAGGCTCACCATGTGCCCATGCTGAAGGAGAGTAAACAGTTTTTGTTAAAGGATCACTGTCCCCCTCTACTGGTGTACCTGCATCAATCCATGCTATAAGTGTTTCTATTTCTGTATGACTTAGAGTTCTATGATTTATAATATCATCACGATATATAGGATTAATTTGGCCCGGAGGCATACGTTTAGATTCAATCGCTTCTTTTATAGCAGGTGCAAAGCCCTGTACTATTTGGTAGTTACTCATTGCCCACGGTGCTATGCCATTTTCTCGATGGCACATTTGACATTGTTCTATAAGAATAGGTGCTACACTAGTGGCATAATCTATATTAACATCCTCATGTGCTGCAGCTGCTGTTGCAAATAATGCGCTGCTAATCGTCACCGCTAACTTTTTCATTTCTTTTCTCCACTAATTGATTATAACCTTCATTATCTAAATGAGTTACTGCTATCCAAGCGTGTGTCATTTCATCACCTGTCCTGCTACCACCAACAACCCACATGTCAGAGTCGGGATTGTTTGGATTTTCTTTGGTGTTGTCATACCATTGCTTTAATACTAAGACTGCTCCTGTTGGAAGAAGCGGTGCAAAGTCTGGCTCATATATGTGGCTGTGATGCCACGTTGCACTCCAGTTAGATACCTGACTGACTTGTTCTGTACGTCCAGTTTCAGGATAGAATATTTCAAAGGAAGCTGCATTCATTCTAAGATGACCGTGAGGCTGCCAAGAATCTATCCGTACAGGATGATCAAAAGAATGAAAGCCTTGTGTCATTAAGTATCCATTAGGGGGAATAACTATATCGTCTTGGTCGCTTATTCTGTACAGCTTTAAGTCTTGTTTGTATTTAAGTTCTTCAGATTCCTCTGGAGAATATAACCACATGCCTATATCTACGATGTTATTCTCAATAACAGATTCTGGAGCCATTGCTCCAAGACCTCCGGGGAACATATGAATGTCCCATGCTATCTCTGCATTTGCAGGTATAGTACGACACACGCCCTCCGGTACTACCTCACCCCACTTACCCATAGCATACTCTGTGAGCATACCAAATCTTTCACCATTTAAAATAACACTACTATTAGCATGGTGTACCACACTCTTAGCCTCGCCTCTTGGCTTAACTTGAATAGCTTTAATGCATCTGTCCTCTGCTAAACCACTTGGCACATTATGTTTATGCCACAAATCATTTCCACTAGCAGGTATATCTATAGGCGTAGAGGGGATGACCACTGTAGGCTCTCCTAAATCCGCATAGAAGTTCCACTGACTAGGATCTGGTAGTACCAAAGGTGCTAGAGCTACATCCCTATTGCCGTACTCTGAGCCAGTATTAACCCACTCTACTATTGTATCTATTTCTTCTTGTTCTAATCTCCAATCGCCATGCAGTTCTTGTATACCTATTTCTTTATCATAAGCATAGGGAGGCATCTCACGATTGGCTACTTTAATCTGTATCAAAGGACTCCACGGACGCACCTGCTCATATGTTTCAAACTGCATCGGGCCTATGCCACCCTGACGATGACACACAACACAGTTATTATTTATAATATCTGCTACGTCATCTACATAAGTAACATCAGCTTGAGATACTGATGCCATTGATATACAAATAGCTAATAAAGTCTTTTTCATTAGGTTATCCTATGGGTAAATTATTTAATTTTTTACTTATAAATTATATTAATGAGTAATTATAGCCCTGTTCTACCATACTTAGTATCCATTAAACTTCTAGTTCTAACTAACTTAGTTTCTTTAGGATTGTAAAGAGGATCAACACCATACATTAAAGGCTTTCCTGCTTTTAATTTTTCTTGAGTAATATCATAATCTTTAATCATTATTCTTTGAGCATCCAGATCATCTTTTGCAATATTTTGCAGCCCAAATCCATAAGCATTATTAACCATGTCTGTTGCCTCAGTTCTTGGATCAGGTCTAAAAGGCATTTGAATTTGTTCTTTTAATTGTAATAAAAATTTATTACCTGCGCCCTTACCATGTTTATAAGATAAGTAAGCATGATTCATAACATTCCAAACTTCGTCATTAAAAGGTTTTCTAAAATCTCCAAACCCTGCCTCATCTGTTGGGACTTTAAATTGTTTTGGAATCTCCCCTCTTTCAATAGCTTCATTTAAAAAAGTAACTACTTCTTTTTCATGGTTACGCAGGTCTTCTTGAGTAACACCCATTCTGGCTGAACCTGCATACATAATTTTATCAAGTACTTTTTTTACTTTACCGCCTATACCAAACTCTTTACGAGGTGTATCATCTTTAGTTGTTTTATTAATAATTTTTAATACACTGTCATCAAAAAAAGAATATTCTTCATTACCTCCTAAACTTAATCCTTCTAAAGAAGTCCCTCTTAAATCTCTTTTTGCAGCTTTAATTCCGTAGTCTTTAAAAATATTTTCTGGTTTTAAATTTTTATCTTCTAATTTTCTTTTTAAAATATAAAATATTCTTTTATTATTTTTATCTTCATTAGATAATGTAATATTAAAATCTCTAGCTATAGATTCTATTTTAGTTTGTACAGTGCTTAGTTGATCTATAAATCTTGTACCTGTTTTAATTATTTCATTATCATTTATACGCGCTTCTAATTCATACAAAGTAGGAGCAGAAGAACCCCTAGAAGTTCTTTCTTCTAAAAGAGCTTTTTCTGATAAGCCTACAGAACGATTAGGTGTTGCACTAAGATATGCTTCAGCTGCTTTTTTATCTGTTGTCACAGCTACACCCCTACCTAATTGAAGTGAAGTAGAATCAATAGCTTTATCAGCTTTTAAAGTAGAAACATTATGTGGTGAACCATGATACAAACCTTTTATAATATTAGTTCCTGCTTTACTAAGTAATTTAGATATACCTCCTACACTTTTAAAGACGCGATCTTCTTCATCTATAAAAGCTTCTCCTGCTTGTATGTCATAAGCTAAACCTGTCATCTTATCTATACGTTCATCAGGTTCTATAGGTACTTGCATTACATTGTAGACTTCACCGCCTTTTCTAAAGTTTCTTTTAGGCGTAGCTTTTTGATCAGGTATAGTTTCATCTATAATATTTTTATCTAACTCTCTTAGAAAATCTCTATATTGATCGGGGAAATCTTCAGTGCTTTCAAAGGAACCAAAGACTGCATTAAAGGCTCCATATAAAGGAACTTTTTGTCCTACAACAGAGAAAATATCACCAGTTGTTATGACCTTATAAGTATCTCCCCACACTGGTCCTAGTCCTGTCATGTAAGCTGAAGGATTCTGATAAATCTCAGCTGCTGTGCGTCCACGTACAAACATATCAGCAGGTAAACCATTACCTCCCCATCTTAAAAATGCATTACCTATTACTTCTTCAGGATCTCCCTCTAAAGATTCTCCTTGTGTTCTTACAGCATTAGTAAAGGCTGCTACTCCTGTCATAATTGCAGCAGCAGGAAGGTGCTGAGTAAGTATAGTTTCAGGATTTCTAGTTCCTTCTCTAATAACATTCTTCATTATAGTATTTGTAAATGCAGCAGGGTATCCAAGCAGTTGTCCCAATATAGCTGTCTTAGGATTAGACATATACATAGGTTTAATACCTGATTGTGCGCTAGGGTTTAAGATAACTTCATTAGTATAAACACCTGCCCCTTCTTTTAACTTTGTATAAAAGTTATCTCCTGTCTTAGCTCCTTGCTGTAGCCACTCTACCCCTTCGTTGTAGTTTATTCCAAGATCAGCTAGTTCATCTATTTGCCGTTGGACTCTTCTAGATGTTTTACCTGCTTGTATTAGTGGCATGTGTGATGCAATGCTTTCTAAATTTTCTGCTATTAATCTTTTACCAGTGATATACGAAGCTGTTTGAACTCCTCGCGTCCATTGATCTAGTAATGTAAGCCTAAAAAATTTATTACTAACACCTCTCATAACAGGACTAGCTAAAGCATCGCCTCCTAGTCTGTCAGCATAGTCAGCAAATGCCTGATCAAGAGCAATGCCCATGTAGTTAAGCTCTTCCATTGCTTCTTTTCTAGTCATGTTAAAAGATTTTTCTAAACCATTTAACGAGTCATCGTACATTTTTTTAGAGCCACTAAATACAGCATCGCGCATACCTGCAAAAGCTGTCTTTGGTCCTGCCTTTGAAATGTTTATAAATATTTCTGTAAGACTTGATAGAGTACTAAGTGGTAACAAAGCCATTCTATTTGCTAACATATAAGTATCAGCAGCCAGTTGTGTTTTAGCACCAAACCTATCTAAATCTTCACCAGTAATACTTTGATATACAGAAAGCATATCGTTTCTTGCACTTTGAATACTAGCTGAATCAGCCCCATTTTCACGCATTTCTTTTTCTATTGCAGGAAACCATGTGCTTTTAAACTCTTCTATATTTCTTACATTGAATACATCATCTTTAGCAAAGCTTTTAGCAGCTGACCTGTAATAACTTATCATTACATTATTTAAATCATTATCTAAATATTTATTAAAAGCAGTTTCATCTTTTAAAACTAATGCTCTTTTAGCAAAGAAACTATTCATGCCTGTGCCTGAGTCATTACCAAATTGATATTTAATATCTAGTAATTCGTCGTATAACTCTTTAGCACCTTCTCTTGCATTGCCTGAGAAACTAACATTTTTTTCTAAAAGATTAATAAAGTTATCTTCATCTGCTTCTATTTCTGAACGCTTCCAAAGTCTAGGTAAGTAGTTGTCTACTAAATTATTTACAAAACCTCTACCTTGTAACTCTGTACCTAATTCATTTAATTGAGTCCTGCTAAAAGTTACTATGTCTAATAAACTTTTTCTTACTTCTTTATCTAAGTGACTAGTAGCTTCGCCTAGTTCTTTTGTACTACCAGTTCTAATAGCATTAGATAGTAAAGTGTCTATATTATCTCTTAACTCTCCTTTAGCTAACTTTAATACAGGCTCATAGATAGCTTTAAAAGGTTGTCCTAGTCTGCCAAACTCTCTATCAAAAACAGTACCATAATCATTTGTGTTTCTTACAATGCCCTCTCCTCTGTTCCACGAATTAGAAAGAGAAGATGTAACGCGCTTTTGTAATGCTCCTATAACATTAGGAGCTTGTCTTACATAAGGATCAAGAACACCTGCTACTTTACCTGTAAGAAACTTAGCATTAAATTTAGAAGCTTGGCTTAAAGCCCTACTTAAAATAGTTTTTTCTCTAGCACTATTACTTATACCTTGAGTTGCATTTGATTCTGCTATAGCGTCTGCTAAAACATCTGAAGTTCTTTGGCCTCCACCTACATTATTAGATAATCCTCTAGCAAGAACACTAATATCTTCATCAGTTAAATCTAATCTTTGAGATACTTTAACTTTTTGTCCAGATTCTAAAACTCCTGTTGCAGTTTTTTCTCCGTCTTTTAAATAAGTGTTCCTTACTTCTCTTATAGCAATATCAATTTCAGATTCAGTTAATCCATACTCTTTAAATTTTGCTAAGACATCGGGGTTAACATCATTGACTTCCATTATTCTAGATTTTGTAGCTATGTCTAACCCTCTAGATTTTTGTTGTGGAGTTAGTCTTTTAAAAATAGTATCTTTTATACCTAAAATAATACTGCCTACTCTAGTATCATCGTATTTATTATTTAAACTTTTACCTAATTTATTTAATAAATTTGTATCTACTTCAGGATTTAGATTTCTATCAAAATATTCTTGGCCTCTTCTAGTAGTAGATGTAGTAATACCGTCAAAGAAATTACTAACTGTATCTTTTACTTTTTGATGTGCGTTTGTAAGTATCTCTGGAAGAACATTAGTTTCTCTTGCAATCTTTAATTGTTCTAATGCTCTTTCATTAGCTCTGTTTTCAAAAAGAGCTTTCTTCATTACTTGAGGTTTAGGATTAACAACATGATCTAGTTCATGTAGTAAATTAAACATAACCCATTCATCTTCTGTTTGAATGTCATCAGCTTTTAATGGCGACACACCTTGTACTCTACTTGTTGTCCACGGTTTGTTTTTAAAACTTTCTCTTATAGCCTTATCATCAAGTACTACAGATTGTATCTCACCTTTGCGAGTTTTAGTTGTTGCATACACAGGCGTTCCATTTGCTCTTGTTTTACCTGTAGGTTCAAAAATAACTTCAGTTTGTTTTGTAACAGTAGTAGGAGTACCATCAATATTTTGTAATCTGTTATAATTAATTACAAGAGGCTGTGAAGTATCTATATTACTAAAGTCTAATTTTTCTATAGGAGATGCTTCATCAACTAGTGGGGTAGGCTTAGTAGTAGAAGGCGGTGTCTCTGCAACACTAGGCGTTCTTCTAGAGAACAATTTAGTAGCACCATATCCTAAAGCACCACCAAATGCAGCACCTGTGCCTACTGCTAAACCAAATTGTCCTTTACTAAAAGCATCCTGTACGCCAGTAGCTATGTTTATATCTTGTCGATTTGCATTCTCTACGCCTGTCCATGCTGCTCCTTCAAAAGCTGTAGCTGCTCCTACTTTAGAAGCTGAGATATTATTTAAAGTTCTTTTAACACTTTGCTTACCTGCTTCGCTAGTGAGGGCTTTATTCAACGCACCTGCAGATGCTTTTGTTGCAGTACTTCCAACTCCGGGAGCCACTAAAGCTAGTGCTAAGTTAATCGGGTCAGCAAACAAATCTACTCCTCTATCAAAAAGAGCCTTGCCTACTTCTCCAAAACTTCCGGGCTTAGAGTTTTCAAACTCATTTCTTAGATAAGCATAAGTTTGTTTTATATCTTCGGGGGCATCTTTTAAAACTCTAGCTCTGTCTGCTACTGTAAGCAAACGTCCTTCCTCGTCCCTAAGAGTTTCAAATATATCATTAGATATTAAACCACCAGTTATAGCCTCTGCTGCCCCCTCTTGCTCTGATAAGTAATTAAGTAACTTTTCAGACTCATCTTGAAACTTTGGGTCACGCCTAAGATCGCCATGAGTTCTAGACACATACGATTGACGTAATCCAAATGTTTTTACTTCGGGAGTACTTATGTCTGAAGCTTTTAAATTATCCCACGGACTAGAAGTTTTTCTAACTTTCCCCATTAATCAGCACCATCTATAATAGATTTTCCTGTAAATATATCATGCTCATCTTGTCTGCGATTAACTAAACCTTGTAGTTTTTTTCCACCTGCTGTGTAATACTTTAGCATCATAGTAGCTATTTCATCTTTAGAGCGTGTGCCTTCAGCAGTGACTTGCTTTAAAGCTCCTCGGCCTAAATTAAATATAAAAGAACTTAAAGCAGCTACTTCATTATCTGTAAAATTATAATCATTATCTTTACCATAAGATCTAATGTATTCAGAATCTCTATTTATTCTAGCTAATAATCTATTCTGAGCTTCCATTAATGTAATTTCTTCATTAGCACTAGTAGCCTCTGTACCAAAGCCATTAGTATTTTGTCTTACATCAAAACTAGCTTTAGGTAAAAAGTTTTCAAATCTTTTAATTAATAAAGATGTAGGAGTATCAGAAGGTAAACTTATTTCTTTTAATCGTTCTTCAGAAATATTTCCACCACTAAAAACATTAGCCATAACTTCACCTTCTTGTTGATCAGCGGAAACTTCAGGGGATTCTAAAGTTTCCTTAGTTACTTTGGGAGTACTATGTTTTCTCCCATTGAGTCTACCATAGCTTTAGCATATCTACTGGCTTCTGGACCTGATAAATCTTGACTTCTTCCTTCTGCTGTATATGCAACTATAGCATCTCGGTATTTTTTACTTCTTGCTTCACCAGACTTTACAGCATCTATAACAGGAGCTACTACATTTATTGGTTCAGGACGAGTAGCCTGTCCTTTGAAGTCTTCTGGAAGAATAGGGCGTGGGTCTTCAGACGGTGTTGGTATTATACCTTCTTGTTCTTCTAGCCTATCAAAATGTTCTAGTATATGGAAAACTCTAACTTCTCCAGTTTCAGATATAATTTCACTTGTATTATGCGTTAATGCTAATTGATCTATTATTTCAGGTTTGTAAGCAAGATTAACAGTGCTATCAGAAGCCATAAAAGAATTTTTTAATTTTTGTCTTGCTTCTTTTTTATTAGTAGCATTTATATCTGATCCTGATAAAGGTTTAATTTCATTTATAGCATTATAAACCATTGTATTATAAGCTGTCTCTGGTATTTCTAAAGCAGCCCCCGGTCTTTCTTCTTGTATACGAGCATCAGCAAGTAGCATTAAAGAATTATTAAATTTATCTACACTTAAAAATTTATTATCTTCTAAATAATTTTCAAATGCATCGTCCATTCCTGAAACAACACTTTCGCCTAATGCACCCGATTGTAATTTATAGCTAAGATCAATATCTATATTTAACTCTTTACTTAAATTTTCTGAAGATACAGCTGCTTCTTGATATAAAGGTTTAATCATTGTATCTAAAACTTCATCTCTATTATTATCTATTAAATCTTCTACTGTATCTATATTATTACCCATAGCTACAGCAAATACTTCTTTTGTTAAACCACTAGTTTTACCACCAAACATAGTTACATCTGTTACTAAATTTGAAAAATAATTATTTACTTCTCCTGCTGCTTTCTGTACTGCTGTATCAGGTATTCTTTCTCTTTGTTGAGTTAAAGTTAAATCTTCAGTAAATACAACTTCACCTTTAGATATACTTACTACATCGCCAAAAAAATTCCTACCTGTTATATCAACTCGCAGGGCATTTCTTTGATAAGGTCCAACTTTTACTTCTTTAGGATTCTCTTGTGTAAACTCAATACTTTGATTAAAAGATTGTATTTGTGAATCAGATAGATTAATATCATTAGGGAAAGATCTTCCAGTTTGATATGCCTTATAATATAAATAATCTTTTGCTGCTTCAGGACTTAAAATTTTATTACCTTCTGAATCTTTTTTGTATTCTCCTGTTTTTGGATCTATATCATAATTAGCAGTAGTGCTTTCTATTGTAGCTCCATCTGGTGTTTCAGTGAGTGTTTGCAGTAGTATAACATTTCTATTCTCACCAAAAGCACTAATTGTCCTTTCAATTTCTTTTACAGATTTTATTTTAGCTGTTTCTTTTTCTAGTTGATCTTTAACATCAGATGCTAATCTTTGAGATTTTTTTAGAGAATAACCTTGATCCATTGCACTTTTAGCAGCTTTAACAGCTTTAGCATTTTCACCAAACCTACTATTTAATACAGCATCTACTATTTGTTTATCTGTATCTTCTGGAGTCTGTTCATTAATATTACGCAAAACAGAATTGACTAAAAAGTTACCAACATTAGTAGCCTTCTTACCTCTAGTTTGAGTAGCTACAAAAGCATCGTAGTCATTTAGTTCAGGCATATTCAATGCTGCTTTGTAAGCTGTTTCAAATTGAGGTTGATACGCTTTAGCTGCTTCTCTTGCTTTTACTAAAGCTAATTTTTCTATAGAGTCTGCTGTATATAATTTATCATCGACATTTAAAGTAATACCCTGTGTTGTATCAGGTAAAAATTTAGATGTTAAATATTCTTCCATGCCTCCTGCATAAGCTTGTCCTGCAGCATAGTCATCTAGTATAGCTTGTCTGTCGCCTAGAGCAGATTTATAAAGAACTCTTTGACCTATCAAATCTTCATTTTGATTAACGAAAGTATCAGCCCGATTCTTCAAAGCAGAATTAACTAGCTGTACTCCTTTAGAAGCTAAAGCAAGAGCAGCTTGATTTCGCACATTCCTGCGTAATCTTTTATCTGTTCTATCTACATTGGCTCTTTGTCTATTTAAAAGAGAACTACCTAGTTCATCTATTTCGCTCATGCTATACTCCTTGCTGCGCTAAAAGACTTTCATTAGCTGTATCTAATTCTTTTGGTTTTCCTAGTAAGCTTTCTTCTACTATAGGTACTTCTTCTATAAGCTGTGATATTTCTGGGGGCAAAGAAACATTAGGCTTCATTGACTTCTGTGTTCCTTCTAGTCTCTTTTTCATATCTGTTGTATTTAGTTTGCTAGTCTGCTGTGCTTCATTTTCATCATCATCGCCATTAATAACATACTCAATGCCTTGCCTCTCAGCTAAAGCTATTAAGATGTAAGCCAATGGCTCTGCTAGTAACATCATTAGATCAGGATTCCACTTACCCTCAGTGAACCCTTTAAATAACATTACTTGAGTTAACTCCATTATTGGTACGCTGCTATTTATTGCAGTTAAAATATCTGCATACCTATCTTCATCTGTAATAAGACTAAACAAATATTCTAAAGCTTCACGCTGCACCGTAAATTCTGGCTTGCCTTCAAATGGATAAGGATTATCGGGGTCATTAGATAATGCCTCCCCCGGAGTAGACCTTTGCATTTTGCCAGTGTATTCTGCAAAATCAGGAGTTATTTCTCTTAACATAATTATTACCTTTATGAGAATCTAGATGATAAATCTCTAGACCAAGTGGATACAGGGTTCATTAAAATTGTATCATATATTCTAGAGGTAGAACCATATTGGCCCATGTTTGCATAAGCACTAAAGTTCCTATTGCCTGTAGGTATTGCAGATACTTCCATATCACTTACTCCTGCGCCTACATACATTGCAGGGCTGTAGCCACTGCTTCCATATATATCTTCTGGAACTTGAGGATCAATTATTTGTGAAGCTGTTCCTATATCTTGTACTGCTTTTAAACTAGAAGATATAGGTGCGTCAGTAAAATTATACCTATCAGTTACTTCTTTCTTAATACCTTCAATTATGTTTGATCCAAAAGAATCCGGTGGTTTAATATTACCCTTAACTGGTTTAGAGTTTATCCATTCTTGATACCTATTAGCTACTTGTGCTTCTCTAGCAGTCATAGTAGATATATCTTTAGGAGCTAACAAACTTTCTGCTGTGGCTTGTCCAGATGTATCAAGCTCAACAGTATTCATAAAATCTTGAGGTGAGCCACCACTTTCTATTGCTGCTTTCCTAAAATTTGCTGTGACATCAGCATTAGTATTTACTGTAGAAACTGCATCTAAACTACCTGCATCAAAATTTATTTTATCTCCGACTTTAAGATTATCTAAATCTAAATCTACATTCATACTTTGAATTCTTTCTTTAGAAACACCAGTGCTATTTATAACTTCTTTTAAATCCATACCTTGTTTTATATCAACAGTACTTCTAAATGGGTTAACTATATTTCCTGCATTTTTAACTATATCTTGTTGTACAGTTTCCCAAGCTCCTCCTTTACCAAAGAAATTTGTTGAGGCACTTTTAATATTAACTCCGGGGATTTTATTCAAAGCAGTTTTAGAAAACTCTCCTATAAACTTAGTAACCCCTTGAGTTACAGTATTAAAGGCATTCTTTCCAACAGTTACAAATTTATGTGCTGCACTAACTACATGCCCTGCTCCTCTGACTATAGCACCGCCAATGCTCCCTAAAGTATTAGTAACCATACTAGAGGCTATACCGCCTATGCCATTCATTAAAGCATTGCCTATTCCCGGAAGTATAAAGGCCATAGCAATCTGACCTACTATTCCGATCTTATTCATAAACTTGCCAATTTTACCGACAGTCTTTTTTATTCCTCTGCCAATTTTTTTAAAGACTTTGCCAACGCCCTTAAATACTTTTTTAAAGAATCCCATTTAAAACTCCTATCCGAATATTTCTTCAATTAAATCTTTAACGCCATTAGCAACACCAGTATTATTTATTGCTGTATTACTTTCATTATTCATAGCAGTAATATACATATTTGTTTTTTGTGCAGCTGTATCTAGTTCTTGTTTTCTTAAAAATGTAGCTTCATCTCTTAAAGTATTCCAAAGAAAATCTAACTCTTGTGTAGATATACCATAAGCATTCTGTACATTCTGTGCATTAGCAGCATTAATAGCAGCTGTGTTAGCTGTATTAGATTGTCTACGCCAATTAGTATTAGCCTGTTCTATTGCTTGTGCATTAGAAGCATTCCAAATATCTCTTTGATTATCTATATTATTATTAAATTGTGCTACTTGTAATTCTACTTGAGCGTTAAACTTAGAAACATCTACAGCATTGTTAGCGTCTAAAGCAGCTAGTCTGTTACTTTCAGAAGCATTAAACTGCGACATTGCATTTGATTGACTAGCATTGAACTGCTCCATAGCATTTTCTTGTGTAGTAAGAAATGTATTAATTTGATTTTCAGATGTAGAACTAAATTGTCTAGCTGCATTTTCAGCAGCTTGATTAGATAGTAATTGTTGTTGCGACATTTGAGTATCTAATATAACAGCCTGTTGAGCATTGTTTAGATTAGCCACATCTATTTGTAAAAAGTTTCTAGCATTTTCTACTGCTAGTTTTGTCCTTGAGTCAGCTGTACTTAAATCTAAGGAAGCCATAGCTGTAGCATTTTGCATAGCTGATTGTTGTCTAGCATTCATATTCGTTAGTGTAGTATTTTGCATAAACTGACTATTAGCTAACTCTACTTGTTGAGCAGCTGAGAACTTGGTCAAATCAATTTTTGCTTGTGTTGTAGCATTAGTAACTGCTCTTTGTTGATCTACACTTAATTGAGCAACATTCATTTGAGCAGCTATATTTGCACTAGTAATATTAGTCTGCATCTTAGCATTGAGATTTGTTAACTCTGTTTGCTGTGCATTAGACAGGGTTTCTGAAGCAGCTTGGTTTTGTGCAGTCAGATTAGCGAGTCTCATTTGTTGATCGGAACTTAAATTAGCAAGCTCCATTTGTTGCTTAAACCCTGCATTCTTAGATAAGAAATCAGCAGCCACTTGCATTTCTGCAAGACGCTCTTGATTCTGAGCAGTCATATTTTGCTGTTCAGCTTGATTCTTTATTTCTAATTCAGCTAACTCTATCTGCTGTGCATTCCCTAGTTCTTGAGAATTTGTTTGCTGTTGATTCTGTGCCGTTAACTCTGCAGATCTTTGACGGTTCTGTAAATTTTGTACTCTTACTTGTTGCTGTTGTTGAGCAGAAAGCAAAGCAGCTTCTTGGCCTTGTTGACTTTGGAGAACTTTTAAGTTCTGTGCAAACTGTGCTGTCTGTGAAGCAGCTGTTTGTTGATTAGATAAATTACTTAAACGTCTTGTAGAATTTAAACGTGCTTCTTCTAAGTTAGCTGTTTGTTGATTTGTTAAGTTCTGTGCTGCATTATTTTGCAATGCCTGTGCATTACTTTGTGCTATAGGTAATGCTGTTTGTATAATTGAATTAAACAAAGCATCCCTGCCTACTGTAGAAACTCCTAAACCTCTGGAGGCTAATCCTTGTTCAACTGCAGCTACAGCAGGTTTAGCCCACATAGGTATAGTGCCTGACTCCATACCGCCTAATAGAGTTTCCATCTGAGCAGAGACTAATGCTTCAGGAGGTAAGGCAGCTATGGCTGCTTGTACTTCTATAGGCTGAGTATCTACCATAGCAGTTACAGATGCAGGGTCTTCAACAACAGCTGCAGCAACATCTGAGGGTATATTACCTGTAACAGCAATTACATTTGCAGCAGCACCTTTAGCTGCTTCTCCAGTTATTGCTGCTCTTTGTCGGGCTGTGTAACCTACTTGTTCTATAATCTTAGCTTCTTCGCCAGTAGCTGTTTTACCAGTAATAGCTGCCCTGCTTGTAGCTTCTGCTTGAGGACTGTCAGATAAAGTAGCAGTTGCACCAGTAACATCAGGTACAAAAGCTTTAGAGTCTATTGTGTAATCGGCTACTGATGCTTGACTTGCTCCTGCTTCTGTAGCACTAATTTGAGCAGCTTGTGCAGGAGATGTTAACGCTCTTAATTCTGCCATTACTGCGGAACTAGGCGCACCTGCAAATGCAGGAATAGTTTTTGATAGTTCTCCTGTTAAAGCAGCCTCATAGTCAGAAGCTTTTATTGTGCCATCGGCTATGCCTTTTTCAACTGTACCACTAGCTGCGGTAATCGCTGTTGAAGTAGCATCATCTATACCAGTAATACCAGAAAAAGCTTTAAGGTTTTGTATAGCAGAATCAGGAGTTATTGTACCTGTTGTATCAATAGCTGTTGCTTGTTGTTTTGCAATAGCAGTATCTATATTAACAGGCTTATAATTTTTTAAATAACTTCCGGGGACATAAGCCGTCTTACCTGCTGCATCTTTAAAAGATACATCTTCAATAGTTTTAGAAACAGCTTGACCTCTTGCAATATTTGGTAAACCACCTACAAAGGGATCAGGAATAGAAGTAGCTCCTGCATCTGATACTTGGTTTATTCTATTAAATTCTGCTTGTACTTGTGAGGGATCAACACCAAATTGTGCAGCAGCATCTTCTACAGTTAATGTTTTATTCTCAATAGCATTAAATACAGCATTAGTTTCTGCAGGTGTATAAGCACCATCAGCAGGAATAGCTGCTATAGCTGCAGGTATAGTAGTAGTTGGAGCAGGTGCAGGATCAGGATCAGGATCAGGCGTAGGTGCAGGTGCATTTTGAGCATTAATAGTTGCTAGATTTTGATTAACATAATCCGTAGATACGCCATACTCTTCTGCAAGATCAGCAGCTGTGCGTGTTTTTGCATTAAGATCGGCTACAGCTTGATCTACATCTGCTTGAGTAAATGCTTTATTAGGTTTTTCTTCTTGAGGTGCTTGCACATCTGCAACTATACTACCTAACTGATAAGTAACCCTACCACCCTTACGATAGTCTGCTCTTTTTTTGTATGCTCTTTTCCTAGCCATAATTATTTCTCTCTTTGAACACCTTTAAGTTTTTCTACAGTTCGCATACCGCCTAACCCAAGCATACCTAAAAGCACTGGCATCATAGTTTGTAAATCAATTAAGGGTACAACTATATCCTTTTCAGCTAATGCTAATCCAAAGTTAGCAAAAGGAATAATAAGAAAATTACCTACCATTCCTAAACAACAAGCCCATCCAATACTGGGCCTCCATCCTGCTACAAATAAACTAGAATGGGCAGCTTCAGTTTTATTAATTTCTAGTTGGGCTGTTATAGTTTCTTGAGCATGACGTTCACTCATAGTAGCTATCTCATGTGCCAACATAGCTCGTTGATCTTTATCTTCTACAAACTTGTCTAAGATAGTTGACACAGGGCCAATTAATTTATCTACTAATCCCATCATAATTTATATCCCTTTTAAATTGCTATTGCTATAACAAGTACTATAGCAGTCACAACCCCTGCATAAACTAAAACTCTATTATTTAAAGTAGAGCGTTCATCTAATTTATTTTTAATACGTGTTAAAAAGTTTTGAAATCTTTCTAGCAATGCATTTAATGCAGTCAACATATTTATTCCCCCCATCCCATGTAAATCCCAACTGCTAATGCAGTCAGTAATGCTGTAGTAATTGTTCTAGTTATTGTTTGGCCTACTGTAGTCTTGGTAATCTTCCAAGTCTCTAGTAAACTTCGTAACTCTTTAACGTCATCATAAGCTTCTTGGTCTGATAACCCTACTTCTCTTAGAGCTTCTTTAGCTCCTGCTTGGGCTGCTTTTTGTATAACTAATTCTAATTCTATTTCAGTCATGTTCATTAACACTTCCACCGTTTTCTTGCTTGACGCAGCCTAGAGTTAGGGTCTTTAGCTGCTTTTGGAAATTTTTTCATCTGACCTGCAGAACGAGCGCAGTACGACTTACGCCTCTTTGCATCCTTGCTGCCCTTCTTCACTTCACCTGTAACAGCTGTCTTGAGTTTAGAGCCGGGGTTGTCTTTACGATATTTAGCCACACCCTTCTTGGTCATACCTGCACCAGATTTAGTCGGACGCTTATGACCACCTTTAATAGTGTGGCCTTTCATAGTTCCCTTTTTTTTAGTAGCCACGTTAGATGTCCTCTACATTGGCATGTTCAATAGTCATGTTATGCTTATAAATTTCTAAAAGACCTATTAAAGCTTCCATAGGTAAACCTTTTTCTACATACTTAATAAGACAGTTTCCAATTTCTTCTGATGCTTCATTCATAACTACATCTATAGAAATAGTTTTATTTGCATCTAAATAAATTACATTTTCATCCATGTTAAGAAAGCTCAGGCCAATCGTCAGAATCTAAGTTTGGAAAATTAGAATGAGTGGGCAGATCTCTCAGTGCCTGTCTATATGTAGCCATTGAAGAACTCATAGTAACATCTGACATGCCTGTCCAATCTGTATCTGCTAAATATTTATCTCTTTGCGTTCTTACCGCAGCAGCAGCATTAGCGTCTAGTCGTGCTTGGTAGGCTGTTTCATGCTCGGCCTTAGTTGTCGTTACGTCATCAACTGTGGTGTCAGCAAACATATCTGTTTCTTGCCAAGCATAAACCCAATTATTATTTGAATCTTGAACAGCCCCATTACGCAAAACTTGTTTATAATTTGCGCTAGGTGCAGGAGCAGGAGCCTCTAATACAGGGTCTATTCCTAAAGTTGTAAAAGTATCAGTGTTCCAAACTTTAGGTAAAGAAACATTTGCATTTAATTCACGGATTTCACTTTGCGATTTAATTGATCCGTCTGATTTTAATCGGTATTCCATAGTTTCTTATCCTATGCTATTGCTAAAAATATGTAAGTGCCATCAGTAAAGTCATCACTTAAAGTAAAGCCTGAACTAAGAGGATCAATAAGGTCTGTATTAGTTACTTCTGCTGACGTAGAATTTGAAAGTAAGTAAGGATCATTACCTGCAATAATACCTCTTGCGCTATCCCACCAATACCAATCACCTGCAGAATCAATGCGTTTCGCCATCACAAACCTTGCACCATTAGAGAATCCACAATCAACATTAGTTGTTCCAGAATGCACAACAGATCCGACTTTACTAACCCCTGCTAGTGTGGCGAAGAG
>Ga0209336_10000179_pt1 | contig 32558 bp, 48 predicted proteins | sample LinPmetageLP32_FD_184042 | JGI IMG/M metagenome (GOLD analysis project Ga0209336, IMG submission 184042) | Marine viral communities from the Pacific Ocean - LP-32 (SPAdes) (version 2) | ecosystem: Environmental > Aquatic > Marine > Oceanic | place: Pacific Ocean | collected 2009-08-23
CCATGGACGCATACCTAAACGGTAGGAAAGTTCCCACTCACGTCCCATATATGCATAGATGCCGATAAGGAAGTGGAAGACTACTAGTTGGAAAGGACCACCGTTATACAACCACTCATCGAGTGATGCTGCTTCCCAGATTGGGTAGAAGTGGAGACCGATTGCGTTTGAACTGGGGACAACAGCACCAGAGATGATGTTGTTACCATACATGAGTGAACCAGCAACTGGTTCGCGGATACCGTCAATGTCCACAGGGGGAGCAGCGACGAATGCGATGATGAAACAGATAGTTGCAGCAAGCAACGTAGGAATCATCAGCACACCAAACCAACCAACATACAAACGGTTGTTGGTGGAGGTTACCCAATCGCAGAAATCATTCCACGGCGAGGTTGATTGTTGTCTTGAAAGAGTTGTAGCCATTTGAAAAGGGTTAGATATAAGTGCAGGGAAACACTGGTATTATATTCCTGTTACACCCTCAGCAACAGGTATTAGAGACTGTTTTTTATTGTCGCTGTTTAGTCTCGGTAAGGCGACGAACAATGTGGTGAGGAAAACCTCACATACAAAGTTATTTATCGTTACAAAAATTTAGACTCTTGTAACGGCATTGTAGGTTGTAATACATTACGTAGTACAAACTCTGAGAAATCATACCGGGCATAAATTTGATGCATGCCTGTAATATTTCGCAACTCCTTGAGTATAGCAGATCTTTGCTTATGTTGCAAGGGGTGTCCCGCTTGAGGATGACGCTTACGTCGATACTGCTTGCCGCGAGATCCGAAAAGTATACCACAACTACCAGGCACATGCTTATTCGTACCGTCTGGTTGCCTCTCCTTGGAAATCCACCCGTCCTCTATGATATTCAATTCCATCTTAGTCAACTGCCTAGCAGTGTCGAAGGAAATTTGATCTCGGTTAGGTCCTATCAAAGAATACTTCCACCACAGGTCACCAAACTCCTCATACTCATCGTTCATGGTCCTCCAGATTGATGCCAGCACCGGACTACAATACTGTTTGAAGTTGTATCCTAGTTCTTTGATGGTAGTTGTAATGAGCATCTGATCGTCCCAGGTGTTCATAGATGCCATGAACCCCTCCAATACCTCTTCAAGGTAGCAGAACCTCTCAGAGTGCCTCATAATAGTGAATGGTGCCTTCTCAAAATACTTCTTACACTGCTCAGCATACCTCTCCGTCATGACATAGCATCCATCCAACCACACAGTTTGCTCTCCCTTAGGAAAAACCTTGTGAGGATTGATCTTGACAAACGCTGACCGTCTACGATGACATGGGTGGTCACATGGTATCTCTCTGAACTCCCACGGTCCCTTCTTCTCAATGGTCCCGTCAGTAAACATTACATACTGGATGTCAGGATCATAGTAATGCTCATCAGGAATCTCATCATACCCATTAGTAATGCAAGAGTAGATAATCATAGTCCACTTAGTTTGATCAGGGCAGGATCGTTTCGTTTGAAATACTTGGAGATGTCTCCGAACAACCACTCACCAGTCTCTCGAAGAATGGATGCTCGGTAACGCACCCGCTTACTTAGACCAGTTATAGCACATAGTTGATCTATGTATGGAGTGGGGTCTACCTTTTCTCTTGCATACCTACCACCCTTGTTCTTCCACCAGGCACCATCGATAGGGTTGGAATCAGACCACCTGTTGATGAACTCACGAGACTCTGCCCATCCATATGGTACGTCAGCAAGTTGTAATACCACTGCAAGAGACAACTGGTCTCTCTTACCACCTTGCATGTACCACTCCCACCAGAGACTATCAATACTACTAGGTCCGTTACGCCAGATGACAGTTCCTAGAGGCGAGAAGAAGTTAGCAAAGTTATAGTCTGAGTTAGAAACTTTGCTGGTGAAGTCAATGATTGTCTCAGAATCAACCAGTCCTCTGTGTATATGCTCTGCACACTCTTCCAAGTAAAAGTATTTGTGTGGATGCTGCATCAAAAAGAAGTCATGATTACTCAAGACTTCCTCTCCCACCTCTATAAACTTATCATTGACAGTGTGTAATTTAGATGCGTCTATGTAAACGCTAGGTCCAGAGATAGGGCATAGTATCTTTGAGTATCTGGATAGTCTTACTGGGTCCTCGTGATGATAATCTATCAGTCTTAGTTCCCATCCATCTTGTGGTTCTACCGTGCCATCATGGTAGCAGATAGACCTGTGCTTTGTAGGAGGTAATTGATAATATCCGTCAGTTATACTCGTATAGATCTCAATTGATGATTCCATAATGTTTCATGTAGAACCCGTGTTTATCATACTTAGCATACAGTTTAGGATTTAGTTTAGTAATTGGTTGCAAGTCCTGCAACAAATTATTTGCTGTCGTAAATTGATCTAAGTTACCATGTTGAGGATGTTTTCCTCTACGTCCTACTTTGTTGAAGAACCCAAGTTCAATACCTGAATCATTTCTATTGTCATAAAATTGGGGTTCATACCCAGATAATTGTCTAGCAATGTCAAAAGGAATTGTGTCTCTGTTGAGCAAACGATTGCCCCAGTCATACCAAAGTTCATCAAACTCACGCTGTTGTTCATCTAGTGTTCTCCAAACAATCGTACACTGAGGACTAGCATATTTTTTGAAGTTATAATCAGTCTTTCCCAATTCTGATATAAAGTTTATAACAACTATCCTAGGGTAGAAGGCACAGGTATATCCCTCCAAAAGTTCATCAAGGAAAGAAAATTTACTACCATGTCTCAGCACTGAGAATGGAAATGACTTTAGACTTTTATCAATAAAATCTTTAGTTAGTTTGAAGCACCCATCAATCCAGACAGTGTTTGATCCTTTAGAAAAAAACTGATGTGGATTTGCCTTTACATAAAAAGCAAAGTCTCTAGGATCTTCTATATCCAAATCCAATTCAACATATTCCCATGGTCCCACTCTAGTATCCATCTTTCCATCATGGAAACAAACATACCTAACGTTAGGATCATAGTAACTATCCTCAGGAAATTCATCATAGTTATTAGTGACGCAAGTAAAGACAACCAAGTCTTTTACTTCATCCCCATGTTCAGACGGAATGTTATCAATAGTTTTATCAATGATATTTTTTACAATATCTTTGAACCCAAAGATCTGGTACAGATTGTTCTGCAAATCAACGATGTCTTTGTTCTTTGGTTTGGTAATAGGATATGATTGAATGTATTCTTTCTTCCTACCACTGTTGCTCAAATCTATCTGTAGAGGAATCCTATTGATCTTACACTCAGGTACCAGGTACTCTGCCATAGAACTAGAGATCTGATCTCTATTCACACCACCCATGTACCAGTCACGCCAGGTATTACACCACTTGATTACCTCAGGAGTCAGTCTCCTCCACAGAACACAGTTGATAGTCTGCTTATAAAATTCACCACGGTATCCTCTAGAGTGCATCAGTTTTGCCATCTCCAGGATCTCAGAATGCTCAGAGAATCCATAAGAACATAACTTATTGAACTCTCTAAACAGAGTCCTCTCATCAGGATGAATTTGAATCGTAAAGTCAAACTCCTCCATCTCTCTAGAGAACTCTACAAACTCTTTTGTAATAGGATAGGAAGCGTCTATCCATACCGTAAACTCACCCTCATCAAAGTAATGATGGGGCAAGTGTTTGGGGTGATAAGATTTTCTTACGAAGCACTCTTCAATCTCTTCTAGAAGAACATACTCCCAAGGTGCTTTCTGAGTTTCGATTGATCCATCATGAAAACAAACATACCTACAACTGGAGTCATAATATGCATCAGGAACCCAGTCATAGTCGTTTGTAATACATGTATAGAATATCAATTTAGATTCTCCTGTGGAAGTGGAACATTACCTAATGCTTGACTGATAGTACGCTCAGTTACATTACCAGGTTCCCTGATAAACCAACCAGTAGCAATGTACTTAGACTGTTCGCCAGTCAAGAAAGCACCACGATGCATATGGGTATATGTAGCAGGCCATAGAACAATTGTTCCTTTCTTAGGATGGAAAGTTTTTTCCTGGTGATAGAAGTCAGTACCTCCACCATTCTCAGGGGGGATGTCATTCAGATAGATCATCCACGTCAGCACACGGTCACGGTACAAGAAGTTACCGTTCTCACAATGCCATACATGATATCCACCACCAGGATCTGTGCGTTGGATTTTACATGTCCATGAAGAAATAGGATCAGCAGAATCAACAAGACCTTTATATTTCTGCACGTAAATTTCAAACGCTTGACCAATACACTGATTGACCTGTGCAGTAATACTTTGATCACAAATTTCTAGATACAACTGGTGATCCTTACGACCCATGCCACCCTTGGGGAACTGAGTCTTGCCTTGATTGAAATGATCTAGGGTAAACTCATTACCATCCAATGTAGTTACAGCATGGTCAGATTTTTCACCAACATAATACTTTTTGTTGTACCAGTATTCAAATACGTCAACAACACTGTCACAAAAATCCCACTTTACAAAGTTCTCAAAGACACCAATGTGTCCATAGTCTTGCATTTCTGTAAATTGAGGTTGCTCTGTCATTGTTCTTTTGCTTGGTTTAGATATACAGATGGTGGTATTCTACCACAATACTCGTCAAGTTCCATGATGTCATCAACAGTATGTTCGACTGCATCACGTTCCCAAAATTCTGCTAATGCATTCTTACTACCTTTATGGAAGATGTCAATGTGTTCTTCATGAATAGCAGAACCCATATCAATTCGGTAGTTGAACAGTGGAGTTGAGTATGACTTACCACTGTCTAGGATTAGATCCTCTGATACTGAACGGGGTTTGATTTTCTGATCAATTTTCCACAGATCACCGCGTTGATGCATCTTTAGAATCTTAGTTGCATGGTGCCTGGTAATTAGATAACAAGCAGCAGAAAAATCATTGATGAATCTGTGATGTAGTTTTAGAGTGATGCCATTTGGATTGATGATAGTCAGTTGTAAACAATCAAAGTTGATTGGTACACGGCGACGTACATCTTTCCAAGTAAACGTCCAGCATTTAGCAGTACTCAGATCAACATCATCTTCCATGATGAATACTTCATCAAAGTCAGTGTGTTCAACAAAGTATTTGATTGCATTTAGGTGACTCAAAACACAACCAATCTCCCCAGAATTCATATTGTGAGGGATTGTTCCCTTCAAATACGATGCAGGGTCATCTTCCTTACCATCAATACCAACGATGCGGTGATGTTTTTCTATCCCCCAATAATCAAACTGTTCTTCCATGTACTCACGGCGTTCTGGATAACGATCCAGGTTTACCCACAGAACAAAAGGAAAACCTTCCAGTTTTTTGAGTGCTTTATTCTTGTCCGGCATCAGGTCTTACTCCATCAACAACACCGCGAGCGGTCATGTAATCAATATTAGTATAGTATTCTAATTGCTGCTTCCTTGTTTTGACCTTCAGTTTTTCCCACAGTGCACGATTCTGTTCAATGTATGGGTTATGAAACCAAGAGTTCTCTGATCTAGTATGTTCCATATGAAATACTAATTCATTCATACGCATGACATGAGAACACTGATTGAATCTCACATACCTTTCATCGTCTTCATAACCATAGGCAATAAACCCTTCGTTCTCTCCACCAAGTCTGATATACTCTTCCGTGTCAAAAAATTGACAGAACCCAAACTTAGCATCATAAACTTTTGCCTTGTCATTGAAGGCACTAAAGTTGAAGTTTGAATTGATAAACCGAGTCACATCGTTGTCATCGATTGTCAACTGACGTTGATAGTCACCATACCCATAAGGATAGATGCACTTGACAGGTTCGGGTTCCACAATACCATCTGGAGAATGCCCATTGATGATAGTATTCTGTGCCAGGATGTAAGAGTTGACTGGTAGCAGAATGTCGCAATCATAGTTGACAACTACCGGAGTCTTTACCAACATCAACATGTCATTGAGGAGACGTGTCCTATGAAATGCTGTGTTATTGGGATCTGCTTTCTCAAAAATATGATGGATCTTACTAATCTTATCTACTGGTAGTGCCATGTCTAGCATGGGTACTACCTTACTCAAAAATATTGATTCTAAATCATGCTCTTTGATGATGATTTGAGTATCAAAATTGCGGAGGAGATAGATCAGACACGTTGTAACATTACGCATCCTATCAGGACTCTCAATCCTCAACGGAATGATGAATGTAGTTTTGCTTAGATCCCAAGAATTTACTGGTTGGATTTGAAGATCCTCATACAGTCCAAGGTTTTCAATTTCAACTCCTTCTTGTTCAATAATTTTAGACACTTACAACCTCCCAGTTGTCACAGTATAAATCTGATGTGTTGTGATTCTTTGTGTATCCTGAACCAAACCACCTTTCAGGTGCCAGGATTTTTTTATTTGAATTCTTACTCAACCAAGATCCCCACCAAGAAAATGAAGAGTTTGCAATAATAAAATCATCACATAGACTCATCATACAAAGGTCTGCCACATTGTCTCCACCTTCTGAAACTAAAAACCGATCGTCTGTAAATTGCTCGTGACACCACTTAGGATCGTCACTAAAAACAATACAATTGCGGCCACTATCAAAGCGCGAAAGACAAGCATCGTAATACTCTTTGGTACAAGGAGGATGGTTGTCAGAGTTAGTTAGGTAATCACCCCGACGCACATGTAAAGCAATAGGACGGTCAACCGAACCAATCAATTCAACACACGGATCACGAATGTCATTCTTGAACTCAAAATCTTCACGGATCTCGGATTCAATATGTTTGAACCATTTTTCACTCTGCAAATACCCATAGACATTGTGTCCATCAGGCATATTATCAAACAGATTCTTATCCAAGTGAAAGTGTGCCTCTTGAACATAGGGTCCAGGACACACAGCAATATTTGTCAACCCTATTAGTTTGAAACACTCAAACAATTGGTGGTCATGCCATTCATCCTCAAACTTACTAGGAGGGATACAGAAATCATATCCTTTATGTGCTGCTATGCCACGCAGTCCAGCATACTGGAACATCTGGTTTCCCAGACGCCCATGTCTGCCGAGGTGGTTGAATCCAATCATGATTGCCAGTGATAGTGAAAGAAGTTACCTCTGTGATGACACATAGGATCCTCAGATGTAACACGGTAACGGAGTTGTGACTGCCCCTTGAAGTCAGTTCGGTCTCCAATAATATTATATGCTTTCTGCATTGCTGTAACGTTTTGTAGTCTCTTGATCAACCGTGAATCAGCAGAAGGTCTTCGTTTCAAGAATCCTTCATACTGACCGGGAGCATAGACTACATTAGCAACCGTATTAGGAAAGTGTGGTGACCTAACACGGTTCAAGATTGAAACAGCAACACACAACTCATCTTGAGTGTTACGTGCTGATTCAACCTGCACTGCTCGTGCAAGATGATCGAAGTCAAGAGGAGTCAGTGCAAGAAGTGCTTCAAGAAACATTGTGTTTTTCCTTCAGATAGTCAATTTCCTTGGGAAGGAGGTGCTCGTGCAGTCTTTGGGTCTGATTAGCGTGTTCTCTGTTAGAGACGTGGTAGTGGGTTAGCACTGCCGGTTTCCCATGGTCCTTGTACAACCTGTAGAACATATCACAATCCATGAGCATAGTCAACCCCTCGTCAAAGTAGACGCCAAGGTTGTTGCGGATTGCAAGGATAGACGGGGAACTCAATGTGTTGACACCTTCTAAGAGTCGGTTGTTCCACACAGGAATCTTAGGATTGTAATGCGTCTTGCCATCATCTAGGGTATGAGCAAATCCAGTGACTGCCCATTCTACTTTAGGATCTAGGAAAGCATTGATTAGTTCTGCGTTGAGATTCTTAGTAAGAATCATATCATCAGAGAAAATAATCTTTAGAATTTCTCCGTCTGCCAACCGCATAGCAGAGTTAGAGTTAGCAGAAATATTCCCTCGGGCATTTTCATTACGAATATAGTTGATCTCAAAGAGATCTTCATACTCTTCACATGCCTGCAAAACTTTATTAGAGGTACCATGATCAGACACCCATACATTGAAGTCCATATCTGTCTGTAAGGACAGAGCATGAAAAATATCAAACAAATATTGCTGACACTTAGGGTTTTTATCGTGCGTTGGGATGCAGTAACTTACGGTCATCAGCGGAAATCGCTCATAATTTTTCTAGTGAGGCGTGGAACCACATCATTGTCACTATGGAACCGTTTTGCAATTTCATAGTTCTCTTCAATAGCATCCTTTCTCCAATCATACTTGTCAGCATCCAGATGTTTTAGGATGAGTTCAAGTTCCTCTAGGTCATTGAATGTAATCACTCCGTCCATTTTGAACCAATCACCAAGGTTAGGACAACCATAGTAGATAGGAACAGTCTTTGATGCAAAGCAATCAATGATCTTCTCAGTAAAGTAATTTTTCTGTCGCGAGTTTTCTACTGCGATATGGAACTTAGCGTTTTCAAAAAAATCATTTCTCCTCTGGTGGAAGGGAGGAGACTTATGAGCATAATACTGAAGTCCATTTGAAACGTCAATATCTTTGAGCATTTCAAAAATTTTCAATCGCATTCGATGACCAATCGTCTGACTTTTTTCACTAGTCACAAAAGTAACATTGTTACTCTTATCAATAATCAAATCTTTGAAGTCTAACCAACTAGATCCCCACTCAAACAATTCTGCTTGAGGATATTGATCGATAATTTTCTGAGTGAACGTATAGATCTTATCAAAGTGATAAGCACTACGAACTGCTCCCTCAGTTACTGTAGGGAGGATTGAATATGGTTCCGCTAAGAACAAAATTTTTACATCTGCTCGCGGATCATGATCAAGATTATCAATAGAGATACTGACAGACTTGCCACCAAGATCAAGATGCTTATCTTGCCAAGGGTTCCACCATAGAGGATAATATTTGACTGTCATCGGATTTCTTGAAAATGATAATGAAAACCAAAGGTCTCGACACCTTTGTGTTCTGGGCACTCTACTTCTTTAGAGAACCTAGCAGCAACTTCCACTGGAGCAAAGACGCATCCTTGTTCCTCAAAAATGTGCCGATTGTGGATACATATGTTTCCGTCCTCATTATATAGTCCGGCATTCATATGCTTGTAGAAGTCTCCTTCGTTGACTTCCCAAGGCACAGTCACACGCGAGGGAACTTGTAATAACTTTCTGGAACGTAAGGAAAATCCCCCATTCCCAACCCGCTGGTTCTTACCCCAGGGGTCGAGGTAGGCGGTTGGATCGTCTCTCCACGGGGCACCGATGTAGTCGTATTGTAACCACGAATTATCCCATAACCAAGGTCGAATAACAAAACCGTCAGGATGAATAAGGAGGCAATGCGAGGACTGAATATGATTGAGAAAATTATATATGCAATAAAAATTGAAATCATTGATACTTTGAATTGGATAAGTTTTCTCATACTGTGCTTGATCACAGAGACCTTCTGGTCTTCCTTTACTGCCAAGGAATTTGACAGCACCCCATTCAATAGATTCACATGACTTATTTACCGCATAGACTGCTTCAGGAATATCAACATCTGCTAGCATGAGCAGTGTGACTTCAGGAATTTTTAGCACGTTTCACTGCTCTGTTGAATACTGAGTATAAGTCTAGCAGATTGATGTCAATATTTCTAGCCCTGTCATATAAATCTTCAGCATCTGATAACAATGTCTTATTGATCTTACCAAAGTCATCAACCCACAGAACCGGATAGTCTTTATATAACTCTTGAAGGTATTCATTCTTTAGCATGATAGGAACACGCTTCAGGTAGAGCACCTCCCAGTTTCTATGACAATCCGCTCCATTACCCTGAGGACAGATCATAAACTTATGGTCTTGCAGTTCCTTTAGGTAATCTCGGTATCCAACTCTTTGTCCGATCGTAGCATAGGAGATTCCACTAAACATTTCGCGGATGTTACCACGAACACTGAGGTTAGTGTGCTCTGAGTGATTGATGTACAGAAGTTTTCTGGGTCTAGGATCTTCTTCCATTGCTTCCAACAGAATACTGTGCCTATTGTCTTGCTGATGTAGTTTCCTACCGACACCATAAGGAAAAGAATAAAGTTTGTCTTTGAATCCTACTGCGTTTGCTGCAAAGATACCTAATACATTGTCTGGAATATCTATATCATTTTCTACAGGAGTGTCTTCATTATTGCAAAAAATTATAAACTTCTTATCAAGAGAAGCACATAGTTCTATCAGGTTATTATTTTTCTGTAGATCATCAACCCACTTCTGATCATTAGTATTATTACATACAATCTTTCTATTATATAATCTAATGTTATCAATGAAGAGAGTTATGACCTCTTTATCTGTCTTAGATACTAGGTCAATAAACTCCTTGTTCTTTTTACTAGCAACTTTCATAAAAGAATCATACACATTACCTATAACCCCTGCCTGGTCTCCAAAGGTATAGTCACAATGATTTGATACCCCAGGTCCATGGAGTAATTTCATGATTCTTTTACAAACTTTTTGAGTTTACGATTTTTCTGAGACTGGACATACTTAGGGAAAGTCTCATCAATTTCTACAACAGTTGGTTGATAAAGATATGTCCTACCATATGGGTCTAGGTTCTGTTCGATCCTATCCTCCATACTGGAACGATACTCTTCCAAGTTGTTTTCTTGGTGCTCATATGCATCCATTTTTTGTCGCACAGTGTCAGCATCACCAAAGAAACTCCAGTGCCATGATGCATCAGCAATTTTGTATGCATTTTTATGAGACTGACGGAGTTTATCAACACTCATACTTTTCAGAGTCTTGAAGTCACACACTCTTGTGCCCATCCACTGCTCTTCACACTTTACATTGAGGTAGTAGTAAAACAAAGGACCTGTCAAAACATAGTGATGGTTAGGATCAAACCACTCATCTAGACACTTCAATGCTTCAGGGTTAGAGATCTCATCAGCATCACTCGTAAGGATAAGGTCGTCGTCCTCTGCCTTACCTAACAGACCATAAATTGCACTATCTTTATGGAAGCATGCACGTTGGTATGGTAGTGGCAGTTGATAGATGTTCTCTTCCAACATGCTCCTGTGATAGGGAATGTCAGAATAGTATGCCTCAAAAGTTTTGTTATCATCAATGGTAACCTGGTGGATGATTTTATCCTCCCACTTCTTGAACCGCTTACGGTTCTCTTGAAAGTAAAGTGGTTTGGGTTTACCTGTAAAGGTAATGTTTGCCTCATTGATAACAAAATAATCTACTGAGTCTCCAAGGATGTTCATCCTCAGTTCTAGTAGATCTAATTCATTATAAAAAGTGAATACGTCGAAGATTTTCATGGACAATAATTGATATTCAAAGTAAATCTAACACCAGTAATTGGAGAAGAACTGGAATGGTATTGCTTTCCGTCAAAAGTAACCATTTTACCTCGCTCCGGAGGTTCTCTATGTATGACATTTTGGTCTCCATCAAAAAAGAAAGTATCTCCGTCAGCATCATTAGGATAATACAACCCTACAATGTGTGGACGGTCATCATCTATATGTGAGTTGTGGGGAATACCAAACGACTCTGATCGTGGATATTGTAAGGTCATATGAGACCTCATCATTGGGTTGTTAGGCATACCAATCTCTCTCCCGATAGAGTTCCAAGGAAACTCGCGAAAGAATGGTGAAATGTTTCCATCTACACCCAACAAAGTAGCACTAAAATATGGGTTCATCACCGTCCTTAGAGGGTGAGGATCATTTCCGTAGGCACAGTCTTCAAAATAATAATAAGGAAGTTTTTTACACAGACTTTCAATCTGCGTCACTAACCCATCACTAAGTCTATGCCTGGTAAGAAAAGAGGAATTCTCTTTGCTCATCACTGTTAGTCCATTCTCCAGTTTTGATGTAGTTATCCAAAACCATCATGTGGATGGTAATGTCAGTATTATACAGCATCTGATAGTTTAGATGCTCCATTATATGTAGATTCGTACAATATATGTTCTCTACAGTGTCACTGCATAACGCTGCTGCTATTGCAAACGTTCCTACACCAGAGGTAGCAAGATGTTTTGCATTCAACAACGTAGCAAAGTCTTCTTCTACACTTGTACATTGGATAGTAACCTTAGGGTACCATGCCAACTCTTTGACGATAGGATTATATTTTATATCTTCAGTGACTACGATACACTTGTCAAACTGCTCCAACAATGCAGAATAAAAACAAAAAGGATTAGGAACATATTGATTAGGGTTAGTAACCCTTTGGTCAAAAACATCTCCACTCCTAATATGAATAACAAGAGTATCAGTATCAACATCCACTTTGGGTAGTCGTAGTTTGGGGCGAACAAACTCCTTACAAAACGAACGCATCTGCGTAAAGCAAACACTCTTATCAATCGGGACTTCTTTGAACGGACCGTCCCAATAGAAAAACTTTCCTGAGGCATCAACTTTGTTGTCTCCAAAACTACAAGAAAACTTTTCAATAATATTATGGTCAAGGGTATTTTCAAAAGTCGTCTTGTATGCTTGAGCACTCATCAACCCATTAGCAACCTGCTGAATGTTGTTACCTAAACGACCATACCAATGAGATAATTTCATATCAAAATGTTTCGTGCTTCTTCATCAACAGACTCAAAAGGTTTCCAAACTGACTCTTTTATAACAGTAGGATCAATCCACCAATCTTCATAAGGATTATCACCATTACAAACACTGGCACATACCAGTTGGTAACCAAGATCCTCTAAGAATTGACGTGAATGATCACGGATAGTCTCACCGTCCTTGTACGAGTCATGTTCAAAGGTGATAACGCTGGCACGAAAGTCATCATGAGGGAATGCTTTTAGTGCTTTGAAAGTCACCTCAGGAGGTTCACAGTCAACAGAGAAGTAGTCAATACGACCCTGCCACTTTTCTTTGGCAATTGCCTCGGAGAAATCAAACGTAGTAGCGTCTGCTTCATAGCAATGGTTCTGTCGTGCCACGTTTCCGTTGAAGACCTCACACATTGAACGCTCAATCTCTACAGAGAAACCACGCCAACCAAATACTGTCTCAAGTAGGAAAGTATTGTTCAAAGATTGAGGATGATTAGCACCCACCTCCACATACTTACCATTCTTCTTCCCTTTCAGCATGGTCAGGACAAACAAATCCTGGTATGCTTGAGAGAAATTTTCAAAGACTTTAGTATGCCCCGTGAAAGGAATCTTCAGAGCATCGCGTTCATAGTTATAATTTGTGTTCATTTGTATTCGCTAGTAAAATCTGTGGCAATTTGAAGCATGATCCAGTTATATGTTTTCCGCATACCTTCCTCTAGGGTTTGACTATAATCCCATCCAAGTTTTTCTCGGATAAGATTATTGTTAGAGTTACGACCACGTACACCAGTGTGAGAAACTTCTACATGGTTCTTACCAATTTCTTTGTTGGCAACTTTAGAAGCAGTGTCAACCAGTTGATTGATTGTTACCATTTCTTCAGAACCAATGTTGACAGGTCCCTGAAAGTCTGATTGCATCAAGCGCCAGGTTGCTTCAATACATTCATCAATATATAAGAATGATCGGGTCTGCTTACCATCTCCCCACACTTCAATTGTTTCTCCGGAGTTAGCATAGGCAACCTTTCGACAGATGGCAGCAGGAGCTTTCTCTTTTCCACCGTACCAGGTACCTTCGGGACCAAAGATATTGTGATACCTAGCAATACAAACAGGGATACTATAATTCCTCGCGAAACTAAGATAGAGCCGTTCACTGAAGAGTTTTTCCCATCCATATTCTGAGTCTGGTGCTGCTGGGTATGCGGATTCTTCACGACAATCAGGGTTATCAGGATCGAGTTGGTTATGCTCTGGATACATACAGGCAGAAGAACTATAGAAGATCTTTGTAGTGTTCTTACCTTTCTGTTCGTTCATCTCACACTGAGACTTCAGTAGATTTAGATTGATGCTGGCAGAATTATGCATGATGTCTGCGTCATGCTCACCAGTAAAGATATAACCAGCACCACCCATGTCGGCAGCAAACTGATAAATCTCATCAAATGAAACAATATAACGATGGGGTACTGAATTATAAAAGTTACCCTGTTCACCTTTGTACTGAATCACACGTTCGACAAAAGAATAATCTCGAAGATCACCTGTGACAAACTCATCAGCAGCAGACTTAGAAAAATCAGGGTGTTTTAGGTCAACACCACGCACCCAATATCCTTCAGATTTGAGACGTTTGACCATATGACTGCCAATAAATCCACCGGCACCCAATACTAATGCTGTTTTCATTGATAATACTTACTACAGTAATTGCAGACAACTTCATCTATATATTCTAGCATGGGTTCAGTAATAACGGGACTACATCCTACAAAAAATACATTATCCAACACCTTACATGCATTTGGATAGTTACTTGCAGGTTCAATATGTCTATATGCGGGATGCATCAGAATATTACCAGCAAAATAGTTTCTTGTTTGGACCTTATTGTCTTCTAAATATTTTACGAGGCGGTGTTTATACTCTTCACATACGATAGGAACACCAAACCAACTAGTCTCTGCATGCTCTTTCTCTTCAATAACCCGAGCACCAGGAATTTGACTGAAGATCTCGTGAAGTCTAGTTTTGTTGCTACGACGGATGCGATGTATATCGTCTTGCTTAGTCAATTGTACCAACCCAATAGACCCTTGAAGGTCGGCAGGCTTGAGGTTGTATCCCTGAACGCCAAAGACATACTTATGATCGACATCTTGATCGTACCCTTCCAACCAACGGTCGAATCGTTGTCCACAGACACCGTTGGCCAATTTATTCTGGGATCCTACACAATAACAACCTCTCCCCCACCAAGCAAAAGACCTAGCGAGTTGAACAATTTCCTCAATGTTAGAGGAAACCATCCCGCCTTCAATCGTGCTGATATGATGCGCTGGATAGAACGAACAGGACGCTGCGACGGCATGTTTGGTAAGCAACTCACCACGCCACTTGGAACCGAGCGAGTCACAGTTGTCAGCGATGTACCGCAGGTTATTCCTATTGACAATCTCAATGAACTTATCAAAGTCATAGGGATTTCCCAGAACAGGAGACGAAAAAAGCGCCACTGTTCTGGGAGTAATCTTGTTTTCTAGTTCAGCAAGATCCCAGTTGAGATCATCATAATTGATATCAACAAAGACTGGGGTAAGTCCATTCTGAATAATGGGATTGATAGTTGTGGGGAAACCACAGGTGCAAACAATGATCTCATCACCATCATGCCAATCAAAATACTTTTTTAGTGCAGCAATCATCACCAAGTTAGCAGATGATCCACTGTTCACCATCACAGAATGGTCAAACCCAAACTGTTTAGAAAATGCACGTTCAAATTTGTTGACTTCTTCACCAGCAGGCAACCACTTACCTTGTAGCATGCTAGTGATAGCAGCAATAGGTTCTTGCTCGTCCCAATAAGGACCAGAATAATATATGTTGTCACCAGGTTTCCATCCCTTGTTTGCCATGAAGGGAAATAGTTTTTCTCCGTCTGCCTCTAATGAAGCTACGAAATCTTCAACCTTATTCTTCACTGACATAATGATTCAACCATCTCAAAAGTGTCCATAGTGGGTTTGAACCCTAACGATTGTAGTTTAGTAGTGTCTAAGTAAAAGTCCTGTGTCTGGACATCCTTATGAAACTTTGGTGGGTCAATGCTATCTATGTCAGATCTAGTACCCAAACAAGTAGTAGCGATATCAATAATATCACCGATTGTTGTAGGTCTACCTGACCCAATATTATATGTGGCATTCAAGTCACCGTCATCAATCACAGTTTTGATAGCACGGCACACATCATCGACATGCATAACGTCACGACGATGACTACCACCATCATAGAGGTTGATTGGTTTGTTCTCTTTGAGTTGATTGATCATCCATATGATTGCATTCTTTTGCTTCGATGCCTTAGGATCATCACCTAAAACATTACACAAACGAAGAATACGATACTTCATTTTGTACACATCACAGAAAGACATAATCAAGTCTTCTGCACACCTCTTGGTGATACTATAAAACCCAGTAGGACTGCATAGAGAATCCTCAAACGCAGGTATATCTCCACCCTTACCATACACGAACCAGGACGAGATAAAATTGAACTCTATGTCCTCATTACGACAATGCTCTAAGACATCACACAACACACGGAGATTAGTATCAACATCTAAACCAACATTTTTATGAACATTATAATTGTCCACAGTAGAGATCATGTAAAGGATCTTCTTAGATTGTGGTTTGTATTCATCGCGTTCCTGTACTATCGTATCAGGAAACATCTCAGCATATCTACCACCTACAAAACCAGGACCGTAGAGAGTGACTGGACTGTTGAACGATTTCACATTCCCCATCTTTCTAAGTACCATGATACAGTTGCTCGCAATCCAAGTTCAAATTCAATGACGGGTTTCCACCCAGTAGTCTTTGTTATTTTACCATGATCTATGGCATATCGTTTGTCTTGTCCTGGTCTTTGATCTGAGATACCAATAAGACCATAGGGTTTATCGATAGTATCAAGCACCATTTTGGTGACATCAATGTTTCTCATCTCACATGCACCACCAATATTGAATTGATCGTTGATGATACCGCATTCTTCTAGAGACCAGATTGCTTTGCAATGATCTACCACAGATAACCAGTCACGAATTTGTTGACCACCTCCATACATAAAAATGTTTTGATCTCCCATAGCACGTTTGATAATTTTAGGGATCAGTTTCTCTTCATGCTGATGCCTTCCATAGTTATTACTACAGTTAGTAATCAAATACGGCAAATCATATGTGTTATGCCAAGTCTTCACATAATGGTCTGACGCTGCTTTACTTGCAGAGTATGGATTGCTAGGATTATATGGAGTGTCTTCTTTGAATAGTTCTACATCATCATACTCAAGGGATCCATACACCTCATCAGTAGAGATGTGATGAAACTTTTCAATCCCCATGTTCAAGGATGCATTGAGTAAATTGATAGTACCAACAACGTTTGACTCTAAAAATGGTCTGTAGTTGGTAATACTATTATCTACATGACTCTCAGCAGCGAAGTGCCATACTTTTTTTGGAGCATACTTCTCAAATAAGAAGTGAACATGCTCTTCATTCGTAATGTCACACCACTCAAACTTGAACTGCTGACTCCTAGGGATAAACCTTAGGTCAGAAGCATATGTCAAGTTATCAAGAACAACAATCTCTTCATCAGTTTTCCTACGAAGAAAGTGTAAAAAATTACTCCCGATAAACCCGGCACCGCCGGTTACCATATATGTCATGTCAACATTTCCAAGAAAGATGGTACGTGACGACCGTAATCGTCCTCTAGTCTAACAATATCTGTCTCACTACATTCTCCTCTCTGAACTTCAATAAAAGTGAGACCTTCCTCACCTGCTGCGACACGATGCCGTTGCTCAATACTTACAGTAAAACAACTACCAGGATTAGCAGGATAGTCATGATCCCCAAGTGTTACTACACCCGAACCATCAATAATAACCCAATGTTCTTCTCGTTTTCTATGGAACTGTAGTGAGAAACGTTGCCCGGAATATACGTGGATTTTTTTTACTTTGTGTCCTTCACCACGTTCAATAGTTTTATACCAACCCCAAGGGCGTTCTTTTTTCACTGCATAACTCCAGTGTTCATCAAATCATACTCAAGTTTATCTATGACTACATCATAATCCTTCTCTTTGTCTCCGTAAAAATCAAACTCAGATTCTTGTTTGTAGTGACTGATGAGTTCATCGTAAAGTGAAGGGTGGTCGTACTCTAGATCTACCTTGGACTCAACGGCATCTACCAGGTGGTGGGTGACGTTTTTGAACTTGGCGAGAAACTGGCCTCTAGACATTGCTGGTATGGTAACGAGTTCATTATATGCGATCACACACCCATTGTCAAGAAACAATTGTATTTGTTATGAGTGATAACGTTGATGTTGATCGCGATCCGATAGTCCTTAGTATTTGAAGGTAACGGAGAGTGATAATAAGTAGCGGGGAAAACTAAAAGTTCTCCCTCTACTGGTCTATGTATGTGTTTTTTACCATCAATAAGAAATAAAATATCACCCGAGTCTTTAGGTTTTTTTATATAAAATACAGTGGACAAATCTTTTGATACTTTTTCTGGGATATGGTTGTGCAAAACACTTACACTCCTCTCTTGATTAGACACATATGCCCAACAACTTGATGCAAATTTTTCAGGTATTATTGCAGCAGGATATAACTCCCTAACTTTAGAAACTACTATATCAAACAAAGGTTGAAAGTATCTTATATTGTTAGGTGCTATATCAAATACGTATTGTCCTTGGGAATAATTTTTTTTACTCCATTTATGCTGAAGTATAAGTTTATTGCAGAGACCTTCTACATCTTCACACCAATCAGTACCAATATTGGTATAGTGTATTGAGTTTGAAAAATCAACGCTCTTCAAATTTTAGTTTCCTCACCTTTCGATGTCTACGTTCTTCTTGAAACTCAAGATCTTGCTGGGTAAACCCCAAACCTTGGTCTTTCTTGGAAATATACCTAAGCAAATCAAGATCCATAGCAGTGATTACATCTCTACGGATTGAAGCGGCGTTAGGACAACCACAGAATACAGGTTTGCCATCATAATTTAGTTCAACACCACATTGTAGACATTGAATAATAATGTTAGTCATTGTTTTTACAGAAAATTTGTACGGACATTCTTACTTGTGCATTGATATCTTTCTGTCGTATTTCAGGTTCTCCAGATAGTATGGGAGATACAGCATGTCTTTCGTGATTATTATTTACTATCATCATGTTCTCTACGGGGGAGATGCTTTTTAGTTCGTCGGTGTCTTTATCCTTCCACATAAAAACTCCACCCAACTCAGGTATCCATGTATTCAGATACAAAGTCCCGCCTGCATCATTGCTACCATCATCATGCCAGTTGATACCTGAACCAGGTAACCACACATGATAATTTACATTTGTGATTGGACTACAGAAGTATTGGTTTAGTGATACCTTGATCTGATCGATGACTTCTGGCGATGGTTTTGTGGATAAACAGTAATTACGCATTCCCTTAGTAAGGGACTGCCCCCATTTCCATTTACTAAAACCCCATACATCCAGGTTCTGGCGAGCGTGAATCTCTCCAATACATTTCGCCACCAAGTCAGAAGATACTGCATCATGAATGAGTTGCATTAGCGATTTCTTCCAAGTTTTTATTGAAAATTTCTAGACCAGCATCAGTCAATACATGCTTGTACATCTTTTCAAATACCGCAGGTGGCATAGTAACAATATCAGCACCGTTATAGAAAGCACGGGTTACTTTATAAACATCCCTAAGAGATGCGGCAAGGATCTTAGTCCTTACATTTTTCACTCGATAAACCTCTGCAATAGAACGAACTACTTCTAATCCAGCAACCGAGTTGTCATCAAGTCTGCCAATAAAAGGAGAGACATATGTAGCATTAGATTTGGCAGCCAAGATTGCCTGTGCTGCGGAGAATATCAACGTAACGTTGACCCGAATCAAATCCTTAGCAAGTTCCTTACATACCCAAAGACCATCTGGTGTGCAAGGAACTTTGATTGTTGCTGCCTTACCAAATTTATTAGCAAGTCGTCTACCTTCCTCAATCATTTCTAGAGCATTGCCACCAACTTCCATACTAATGTCAGGAAGACCCATGTCTACTAGTTCTTGATAAACATCATCAGGGCATTTTCCACTCTTCACCATCAGTGTAGGGTTAGTTGTCACTCCATCAATCATACCTGACAGTAAATGTTGATTGATGATTTCAGTATCGGCGGTGTCAAGAAAAATACGCATTGTAATAATAACCTTCCAGAGTATATAGCATCTAACTAAATAACCTTGAAACGTATTATCTACTAAAATGAAAAGAGTCGTTTTGGCACTAGCGATAGTGGGGTCCACCATCGCCCTGCCAACAAAGGCAGACTTGATTCATCGCATGACTACTTCCACCCAATTGAGTGTTGATGCTGCGGCATCTCAAGCTACCAGAATTGGGTCTACGTATGCTGTAAGTGGCAACAATATTACTGCAACCACCTTCGGCGGTCTTACTGGCGCTACTGGTGATAGTGCATTGACTGCCCCCGCCACCATGACGGACGGTACATATGCTATGACTACAGCAGGCAGTGCACACAGTTTTTCAGAATCTTTCACTATGGGTGATTCTGTAAATACCACAGGTACAACTGTCACGTCTGGAGTAGTTCCTGCTCTTCCTGCTTTCGGATCAGTTACGACTTCAAGTGGTGGTGTGGCTGGAACACTAGCTGGCACACTGACCACAGCGGGTGCTGTAACTTTGACTGCGGGCGGAGCTGGTACGAGTGCGACTGGTCAATTTGTATCTGAGGTAACTGTCAAGTGAGTTATGAACAAACTATCACTTGCTCTGGTTGCAATTGCAACTGTCCTTGCGACTGCAAGGATTGCAAAATCTGTTCCTGTGGTACCAAACTTCACACAGGGCTCGATGACGAGCCACACAGAAACAACTTCTAGTGTAACAGAGACCATCAATAGCATTGATTATGCTACAGGTTGGACCTATAGCGTGACAGGAAATAATGTGCAACATAATGGGACCAGTATCTCACCAGATTCTGGTTCAACCCCTAGCAACACTTTGAATGGCGTGACATCAACATGGACAGGACTAGACCTAGACAAGAAACCCGACTGGACATTGACAACTCCAGGAGCAGCGTTCCAGTTCACGGAACACTACTCAGGTCCAGGCATGGCAACACAGACGATTATACAAAGAACCACAACCATAAACTCAGTCACAGATACTACAAGTATTTTCTCGCAGTAGTTCTTGGTTTAGGTAATATAACACCTGCCCTCGCCAACACAGATGTTGGTGGGGTAAGTGCTACTGCAAATCCGATTGCTAATAGTTCAGGCTCGGTGACTAATCAGGCGATCCAGGTCCTTCAAGGTCCATACATAACTAATACTTATGGTGGTGGCATCCAGTGTCAAGGTAGTACATTGAACATCACCCCTTTCGCTACTGGTGCCTTGTCTCAAACACATCCATACGAAGCGATGTTTGATAATCCAGTATATGACATGCGAGATCTAGACGATGATGGTGCTCCCGATAATCCTGGCTCGATTCTCTACCACGTTCCTACTAGAACTGGACAGAAAAATAATAGCAACATATCCTTAGGTGTTAGTGCTACTTGGTCTATCCCATTAGATAAGATAGCACAAAAACAATGTAAGAAGGCAGTCGCAACCCAAATAGAATTACAAGCACAACATATTGCCAATAAAAGATTAGACTTTGAGATTGCAAGATTGAAAAATTGTGGTGAATTGATCAAGTCTGGAATCTTTTTCCACCCCAAAAGTGAATATGCAAAAATATGTGCGGATGTTGTAGTCATGAATAAAAACTACATTTCACCACACCGCCACTCTATTCCTTCCCCTTCAGTTTCCGAATCGCGTGTGAGCGAATCCGCTGCTGATCTCGGCGGTCCTTTAGAGACTCAACAGTAACCTTTTTCTTTCTTATAGCAGCAATTTTTTTGATAACTTTCTTGACTGTTGGTTTGACTACCTTCAATACTAAATCTGCTAAAGGTTTTGCTAACAATGCTGACGTAGTAGCAACTACAGCAATGGAAGCAGTAGTAGTAATTGATGCTGGACTAGGTATTGCTTTGACTATTTGATCTGGAATATCTAGACCAACTTTGACAGGTATGCACTCCTGTCCGATCAACTTATACTCAGTAATTTTTTTCGTACCACCATCAACCAAAGTACCTACAGGTTCCTTCAACCTTTGTGCTTCTGTAGGGCACGTAGGAACCTTTGGTGGGTTAGTTGTAGGAGCAGTTGGTGCTTCTGGTGCTTGAACAGGAGGAACTTTTTGTTCACTCTGAAAATCTAAGTCTTCCTTATTATAATCTAAAGGATCAAAAGATGGAGTACCTGCATCACAAAATATTCTTACACCCCTAGGATCATCAGCAGGTAAGTTCTGTTGGTTGTCATCATCAATATGTGCTTCTACACAACCAGGAACGTTTACAATTGGACTACCAATTATTACAGTTACAGGTGGTTCTGTTGACAGAACTTGTGGTGCACGTACGTTTCTATCAAATATTCTATTTACGTCAGGTATATCTAACTTACGAACCCTAATAGGATTCATTCTAATATCAATCGGGTCCATTTTCGCGGACATCAATTCCCAGTATATAGTAAATACTATACATTGCCATAACTACAACAAGGACTGTCATAATAATCACTGACCATACAGGATCAGATGGATTATCAAGAGGTCGTAGTAATAAATTCATATCCACAAATCCCGGAAGTAAAAATCAACTGTCGTAAGAGTGCCTAAAGGTGCAGATTTTCCAGAGGTTGCCCAATCACGGCAAAATTTATGTACATCATGATTAGAATGTATGGTTCTAACACCGTACATTCTTGCGAATGATGACATAGCAAAGTTATATGCCTGAGTTTCAGCAGGGTTCATGCAGATAACGATTCAAAAATTTTCTGGCAAGTAGAAACAGCATACGTTGCACCATACACCCCACCAAAAAGATAAGATACACCTAACTTAGAACAATATTTTTCTAGTTCGAGGCATTTATCTACGTTATCACTACTGTAATCAATAATGATATCACCCTCCTCAAGTAATGGCAGTAACTCATCAAGTGTTTCGTCTACTTTCTCTTCCGGAATTGCCAGTTGAAATATACCAGGAACTTTTCCTACACGTACATACTTATTGGTATCATCCTTTACTCTACCAACCAAAAGTTCTAATGAAGTAGTAACACCACTTACATATCCAGTATCATATTGCTCAGAGGATTTTTCATAGTCTTTACTATACCCCCAAACTTCAATATCTGCTTTCAGCATACGGCGAGACATTCTCTCACCCCTACGCCCCAGACCAATCATTCCAACTTTCATTTGAGTTTTTCGATAATGCGAAGCATCCCATCAGCATAACCGATAAGAGCTATTGAACCAAGTACGATACTAATAGTGGAAGCATTGCGATTGTGCTTTGCCATGGCAGCATCAATCATTTCCTGCACTTCTTTCTTAGTGTGCGGTTCCATTCCCATCGTACTTATCACTCTCATAATAAAAGTTCTCGCCCCTATAAAGTCCAAAGGTTATAGTGAGAAACACAAATGGGATTGATACCCACAACAAAACATCAGCAAGGTTCATGGTTTTGTAGGGGGTACAACAGGAGGTTCTCCAGGAGCAGTAGTTGTGATAGTCAATGGTGCTTGTTCAATACGAATAGTTTGTGCAGGAGCAGTTCGTGCTGCTGCTTCAATAAGTCGTTCCATGTCCACTTTACTGATACCACCATTGGAAGATCCATTTCCATTAGCACCTTTCTTTGCTGCCTGAACACCAAAAGTAGCTAGCACCCCAGTAAAAACACTGGCAATGAAAGTTGGGTCTAGTTTCTGCTCAGGAATACCAAGTACGGGTGGTAACTGGATGTAGGCCAACGTGAGTATTCCGCCACTCCAAATAAGGATGCCAAGTCTAACAAAAGTAGACAGAATATCAAGTTGTTCTTCTTTATCATCTGCTGCGGCCTTTATCTTTCCTAGAAGACCTTTCTTCTTGGGATCTTCTTTAGGTAAAGGAGAAGGAGATGGTGCTTTGTCCGTCATACGTCAGTATGTGTCTGGACATATTTAGAATGGGACAGCTCCTCCAGTGACCTTAGGCATGGATGGAATGACTTCACCAGTCGCTTTTGGTAACTCAGGTTTGTTGAATTGACCTACAACAGCATCCTGAACCCCTTTAGTAACCTGTTCTTTGATGTTCTCTGTGATTTTGTCTTGATTTACATACACATAACCAGCAGTGCCAATTACACTGACGCTAGTTACGAATGAAAAGATGGACATGATGCTAAAGATTTTCTGCATGTTCCTCAATAGGAGTTAGTGTGTACAAAGTTTCGGCACAATTACGAACGAAGTCTTGGAATTTTTGCTCGACTCCAATAGTTGTTTTATTACCCTGACTCACCCAATCATGACAGAACTCATAGACGAGTCTGCAATGATCATTTAGATGATGAGATAACGCACGAAATACTTCAGCACGAAGTAACATACGTTCTTCAGAGTACCTCCAATCATTCATGTCGCTGGGATCCAATAAAGTTCTCCGCATCGAGTACAACGAGAGGTCGTCTGCCATTCTTTTTTATAAAGAGAATTGGTTCGTAATCACCAGAGTTAGCACATGCCTGGTCATACGCATCCCAGACGTTTAGTTTCTCTGTGTTCTTGCATTCTACACTAAAGGGAAACTTTTGTCTAGCTGCACGTGCCATAATAAGGTCTTCACCACCGGCACCCATAGATCTAGACTCAACATCCTCAGGATGCACTTCTAACATTTCAATGAGCATGTCTCTTACCCACTGCTGTAGTCTCCTACCTTTTGCCTTAGCAGACTGAACTTTCATAATACAATCTTTCACTTACCCTATCTATACGTCATTCAATCCTGGACTCCTTTCATTTTCTCATAGTTTTTATACATTGCTTGAAGTCTCCAAGAAGATGCGAGACTATCTGGTCCATTTTTGAGGAGTTCCATTTCCCTCAAAGACAGTCTCTTCATCTTAGGATATTCTTCTCTCCAATTAGAGTTGGAAGCCACTGAATGAATCTTTCTGAACATCTTGCTTGATACCCCCCACGACATAGGACTCCACCTCCGTCTCCTGTGGGGCAACCTGAAGACCCTTAGAAGAGATCCAGTGTTCGGTCCAGGGAAGTGGGTTGTTGTGGACTGGAGCGTCATATAGAGGGGTCAAACCAATCGCTCGCATACGCTTGTTAGCGATCCACTCCACATACTTGACAAGAAGTTTGTCATTGAGACCAATCATACTACCATCCTTGAACAGATACTGTGCCCACTCCTTCTCTTCTTCCACTGCATTAGCAAACATATCAGTGACGGTTTGCTCTTCTTCTTTGATGATGTCTAGCATCTCAGGATCATCACCCTTCTGCCATGCCTTGATAATTTGTTGAGTCAGTACAGTGTGCTGGTTCTCATCACGTGCAATCAAAGAAATAATCTTGGCAGATCCTTCCATCAGTTTCAGTTCACCAAAAGCAAATGAACAAGCAAAAGACACATAGAAACGAATACCCTCAAGGATATTGACGTTTTGTATTGCCAGATACAAACGACGCTTCAGTTCCTTACGAGTGTAGATAGCAGTAGGTGAATCAGCATAGTCTGCTGTCCACATGTTACCAGCACCCCACTCATTTGCTACTTCTAGGAAGTCATCATACGCTTTAGTGACACTCTTAGCACGTGCCAGGATGCGTTGGTCATCCAGAATAGTATCAAAGACCTCAGCAGGATCTGGATAGATGTTCTTGATGATGTAAGTGTAAGAACGTGAGTGGATCATCTCCATGAACTGCCACACATTCATAGCACCTTCCAACTCAGGAAGAGCACAGTATGGAGAGAATGCCATACCAGGACCACGACCCTGTACAGAGTCCAGAAGGATCTGATACTTCAGATTAGACGTGAAGATGTGCTTCTGCTCAGGACGCAGAGTCTTATAGTCTCCACGGTCCTTCTGAAGAGACACTTCTTCAGGACGCCAGAAGTATCCAAGCATCTGATTGGTCAGTTTTTCAAAGACCGGATACTTATATGAGTCGTATCGTTGAACACCAAGTGGTGCTCCAAAAAACATTGGTTGAGTCTTAGTGTCCACGTAGGTATCATTGAACACAGTCATGCCTTTGACAGACATATTTTTGTCGGTGGAAGTTTTTCTAAATTGCACAGGATTCACAGGTTTCTTCGTCTTCAGTTTCGATCTCAGCAACTAAACTTGCAAGATCTACTGCCGGTTCTTCCATCTCGTCCGACTTGAGGTCATTTGTATTTTGATAATAAGAAGTCTTCCAACCATACTTGTATGTGGTTAGGAGATCATTTGCCATGACAGACACCGGTACTTCGTTGTTGTCATAGTCAGTGGGGTTATAGGACCAGTTACCAGAGATTGCTTGATCAAAGAATTTCTGCATGACAGAAACCACATTGATGTAACCTCGGTTACTTTTCATCTCCCAGAGGAGAGTGTATTGATTCTTCAGGCGTTGATACTGGGGGACTACCTGCTTGAGGGGTCCTTTCTTACTTTTTTTGATTGACAAATAATCTCGTGGTGGTTCGATTCCGTTGGTGGCATTTGACACAACGGAACTACTCTCCGAAGGCATTTGTGCGGACAGTGTTGAGTTCCGTAATCCGTGTTCGGCGATAGATACCCTAAGACTATTCCAATCATGCTGCAAATCTAAGCAAGAAATTTCGTCAACATCTTTTTTATAATGATCGATAGGTAGGAGTCCCTGAGCATATTTAGTTCTAGAGAAATACTCACAAGCACCCTTCTCTGATGCCAATTGGTTTGACGCTTTGAGTAGGTAATACTGGAACGATTCTGTCAAAGAATGAACTGCATCCCATGCCTCTTGACTGTCATAATTGAACCCAAGTTTAGCAAGATAGTGTGCAAGACCAATGAACCCAACACCAAGTGAGCGACGTGCTTTTGTACTAATCTCTGCTGCTTTGACAGGGTACTCCTGGTAATCAATAATTTCATCCAGACCACGGACAATCAAGTCACACAAGTCCTCCAGTTCATCGTCAGACCGGACCTTACCCACGTTGATAGCAGATAGGATACACAAGGCAATTTCACCTGCTCCATCGATATGATCGATAGGATCTGTAGGCAAAGTAATCTCCTGACACAGATTGCTCATTGACACTTTGTCAGTGAACGAGGAGTGACTATTGCAGTGATCGATATTCATGATGTAAATGCGACCAGTCTCTGCCCTCTCCTTCAAAATTGATAGGATTAGATCTTGAGCACCGATAGTATTTCTTGGAACATCTTGATCTCGTTCGTATTGATGGTATAGATCATCAAATTGATCAGTACCAAAAGCATCAAAAAGACCTGGAACATCATGAGGGGAGAACAGTGAGATCTCTCCGTTCTGGATGAATCGTTCGTAGAAAAGTTTGCTGAATTGAATTGAGTAGTCAAGTTTCCGAACACGATTGTCTTCGGTTCCTTTATTGTTCTTTAGGACAATGATGTCCTCTATTTCTTGATGCCAGATTGGAAAGTGGACAGTCGCTGACCCACCTCTGACACCGTTTTGTGTGCAGCATCGAACAGTTGATTCAAACTTTTTGAGGAAGGGGATAACACCTGTGTGTTGAACCTCTCCGCCTCGGATTTTAGCGTTGATGCCCCGGATTGCACCTGCGTTGATACCGATTCCCGCCCTTTGTGCAACGTATTTGCCAATAGCCATATCGCTACTAAAGATACTATCGAGGGTGTCATCGATATCAACAAGAACGCAAGAAGCAAATTGTCGAAGTGGTGTTCGCACTCCCGCCATGACGGGGGTTGGAATGTTGATTCTGTGTTTGGAGATTGCGTCGTAGTATCGTTTGACATATGACAGTCGGATATCCTTATTGTAGTTAGCAAACAACGTTGCTGAAATCATCATATACATTTGCTGGGGAGTCTCAAAAACTTTCCCATTACTACGATCTTGTACCAGATACTTATCAACTACCTGACGAAGACCGGCGAACGTAAACAAATAGTCACGTTCGTGATCAAGATATCCGTTGAGAGTAATAAGTTCTTCATGAGTATACTTGTCGATAACCGTAGTGTCATAAACATTACGCCCAATACAATCAAGAATATGTTCTTCTAGTGGTGGGATGTCCTCAAGCAAACCATACAGTTGTTTACGTACAGAAAACAAAAGTAAACGGGCAGCAACAAATTGATAGTTAGGGTGATCAAGATCAATCAAATCACTCGCAGAACGGATAAGAATTTCTTGAATTTCTGCCGTACTAATGCCATCAAAAAATTGGATTCCAGATTGAATCTCTACTTGACTAGCAGAAACATTCGACAATCCATCACATGCCTTCTCTACCATGACATGCATTTTATCTAGATCAAGAAGTTCAATAGAACCATTACGCTTGACAACTTTAGTGCCGTTACTCATACTCTTTTCCAAGTTTGTAATTTTAGTTTTGCTTCTAAACCATGATATGTGTTACATTCTAACAGAGATTGGATGTCCAGTCCAGCTAGATGCATGTCGTTGATATCTTTCTGTCGTATTTCAGAAGGAAAGATAACTACCTTGTGTTTGTGTTCGATGGCGTTAGATATTTTAGATACGATTTCCCTATTCCTAGGTTCGTTATCGTATACGTAGATGTAATTACTATCTACATTATCAATAGTAATATCACTGCCACACATGGCAATGGCATTGTCAACAAAGTGAGAATCGAAAGGTCCTTCGGTGACGTAAACCGGTTTCCCCTTATCAATTTTATCCAACCCGTAAACTTTTGGGTGTTCTTCGTCAAGCATCAAGGTGAGATATTTAGGTTCTATAAACTTATCCAATGCTCTACCCTGCAACCCAATCAATTTCTTGTTTTCATCATACATTGGTATGACTACACGATCATGATCCTTCTGGATATCATTGTATGAGGGTTTGAGAGTATTGCAAAAATGCTTGAACTCTTTAGCATAATAGAAGTCATTAGGATCTAAATCTCTAGACTTCAAATACTCTGCCGCACGATCATTTTCAACCGCTTTAGGAAGATTTAGTTTCTTAGCAAAGACAGGTTTCTTGAACGTGAATACCTTGTCAGGAACAGTCGTCCCCTTACCACTCAGACCTGACTTGTACCTCTCAAAGATGTACTGGTCATACAACTGAGAGTCCATGTCCTTCAAGAAATTAGTGAAGGACTTAGACATACCACAGTTGTGACACTTGAAGTTGAAACTAGTCTTTATTGGATAAAGATACCCTCGGGTTTTGTTCTTATTCTTCTGCGAGTCACCGCAGTAAGGACACCTGAAGGTAAATAGATTCTTCTTAGTATTTTTGAACTTCCCCAATCTTGCAGATACCAAACTAATATACTTGGTATCAATGTGTATCATGGCAAGTTAGGAGGATTGTCTCATTATAGCAGGAGGCGTTTGTCCGGTCAATACTCCCAAGAATCTTTGACCAATTGGGGAAATCATAATACTAATCACTGCTAGTGCCCCTGCAATACTCCACATCTTTTTTTCCATCGTCCTAAGTCTAGCATCAATAAGACGGATGTCTCTCTCACATCCCTTCTTTATCTCCTCTGCCTTACGATTCACCTCACGGTGTACACTATCTACCTTCTCAAAGAGTACAGCGTCAATTCTATCTTGCTTATCTAATTTCTCATTGTGGACTGCTAGAAGTTGACCCATCTTTACAGAGTTATCTTGAAGAGAATCAACGATTCTTTCCAATCTTTCTAGAATTGCTGTATTTGCTGCACCTGCGGAATCATCCATTTGGCATCCAGGTCTTACGGGATCTTGGTCCGAGATACAAATATTTTTTCTTCTTCTTATTTTTTACTGGAGGATCATCTCCAGCCTCAGTAGATCCTGCAATCTTACCACCAGAAATACTGTTCGTAGGAACATCTTCCCTGATAATATTTAGAATCCAATTGAGTTTCTTCTCTTCCATTAGATTGAATTGAGAATTACGTTACATTCTTTGTCAATTGGAATTCTATCTAGACCACTCTTAGGATAGTCGGGAATTCTATTGAGGAAAAGTAAACATGTGTACAGAACTGACCAATATTCTCTGTCGATTTTATAAAACAACAGAGGAATTGTCCCTTCCCCAAAAACATTGAAGCATATAATCAAATGATTCAAAATGAGATGATGTTTCAACTCACCCTGAACCATATATTTTTTCAGTAATCGTTTGATGTATTTGAATCTTTTCATATCTTCCTCAAAATCCTCCATAGTGGAGGCATGAGGATTTTCATAATGTTTTATAGCAAAAAGCAAATGGTTGTCATCATTTAGTTCGTCAAATTTCATTTACATCAAGCTGTTACAGTAATAGTTCCTGCTGCTGTACCAATGGAAGCAGCGTTGGTAATCGTAGAAACGGTTGCCTTTCCAGCATCCTTGACTGTACCACTGTTCAATGCCATGGCATTGGCACCGATTGATAGTACGTCATCAGCATCGGTTGCGGCATTGCCAGCAGCGATTGTTAGAGAGAATACCAGTTCGTTGGTGCCATCACCCGAAGCATAAGACAGAGTGTGGTTAGCATTGGTATCGTTCACCACGGTGAGTTGTGGTGTACCAGTAACATCAACTGCTTCGTTGAAACGAACTCGTACCTGCAAGGTACCACCATCCGACTTATCGAATGCTGTTGTGATGAATTCAATTTCAGTGATGTCAGCAGCACCTAGTGATACTGCCAATCCACTAATAGCAACCAACAACTCTGGGTCGGCACTTGAATTATTATTGCCGCTCAGAGAAGAACCTGCTTCCCGAACCCAACCACTTGCGTTTGCAAAAACTTCTTTTTTCTCCACAGTGGTCAAGTTTTTTGGCTTGGACTCATCTGCGTCCGTTGCTCCCCAGAGTGCCATGTTCTATACGTAATTTTGTTGAAATATTTATGCTCAGCGAGCTTTGATCGCTGCGGCAACTGTTTCTAAAAGTTTATCATCCATGTCAGTCTTTGTCAATTTGACTGCTTTACCAAGAATAACTAAACAAATTTCAATCAGTTTCTCTCCAAGCTCCTCGTTTTCAGGGATCTTGTTGATAGCATCCGAAATAACTTTCGTTGCTAATGGAAGAAGGAATGATAGCATGATAATACCCTAATATAATTATTATATAGGGCTAGACGCAATCATTCTCAATCCATGTTACTGACATATTTTCCTTTCGCCTTATCATAACGACGAACTTCACCTTTACGTAAAGGTTTTTCGCCAGAATCTTTACGATAATCTTTCCAAGACTTGCCATGTTTCATACGCATGTCTTGCTCTTTATTTTTCTTATCGTTATCAGCAATAGATTTCATTGCCTTAGGGTCTGAGAGGATACTAGACCTAAGTGCTTCCGATACACGGATTTTCACACTACCGCTTGTTGTGTTCACATTTTTTGCTGCTTTTTTAGCAGCATCATATCTCACAGCAGCACCCATTGCCTGGTTTAGCAACCTTTGTGCCATATATTCTGCCTTATCCTGTTGCCCCATCAATCAGACTCCCCAGCACGTGCTTTATATGGGTTAGGTTTTGGTGCTTTCTTACGTGCAAGGTTTCCCTTGATCTTATCGACAGGGGTTACCCCTTGATAACCTTTAGCACCTTTCTCCTTCTTCTTGCCTTGCGGTTGGATTGCTTTGCCACGAGAGGACATTAGACCCTGACCAGCAAGACTCTTACGAACCTTGGACATAGCAGATCCAGGTTTGATAGTTCCACCACTCTTAGACTCTTTACCAGTCTGAGAATCTGTACCTTTCTCTTTAGCGTAACGAGTACGCTCAGCAACAACACTCACACCTTCAACATTCAAAGTCTTTGGATAGTCTTTGTCGCCTTTCTTAGCAGGTGATTCACCACGCTTACGCTTGGCATGAATGTTTGCCCAGAGACCTTTTTTCTTTTCAATCAACTCAAGTGCTTGATCCTCTACACCATCTAACAAAGGGTTATGGGAGTTTACCAAAGGCAATTTAGCACCAGTCGCTTTGGGTTCAGAACCTTTAGGGAATACCTTACGTGCTTCACCAGGAAGCACGGGACCCTTCATGATATTTTCTTTTGCTTGCTCCCGCTTCTTCTTTGTCTTTGCAAGAATTCTTTGTTTGGCATCATATGCTGGTTTGTTAGGACCATCTTGTGCCATCTCACCTTCTCTTTTAGCACTCATTCTTGCAACTAATTCTGCTGGTGCTCTTCGAGTATCGACACCCTCACTCTTCATCGTAGGGTTGATCTTGATCTTGTTCTTGACGCCGCTAGTCTGAATGTCTAATTTTTCAGTCTTAGCGGCTTCGGAAAAAAAACCTTCACCCATCTCCTCCCGCCAGGAAGAGTGTTCTTTGACACAGTTAGGAACGACCTTACTGTCCTTCATCTTAGTGCCTTTTGCCTTATAACCTTTCCAGCAGGTAGAAGCACCAACGTTCTTACGTGCTGTCTTCATGCTACCTTCTTCAATGGCAGTTTCCTCTTTCGTTACTTTTTTTCTACGATTCATTTCTTTTTGAACTCTCTTCAACATAAACTGGTTAGAAGGAAGAGACTGATCAGATGAGGTTACTTGCTTATG
>Ga0209336_10000182_pt1 | contig 32421 bp, 33 predicted proteins | sample LinPmetageLP32_FD_184042 | JGI IMG/M metagenome (GOLD analysis project Ga0209336, IMG submission 184042) | Marine viral communities from the Pacific Ocean - LP-32 (SPAdes) (version 2) | ecosystem: Environmental > Aquatic > Marine > Oceanic | place: Pacific Ocean | collected 2009-08-23
TTTAAACTTATCATATTATTTCATTTCAGGGTGAAAAAGGAATTTTATTATCTTAGCATCTTTTGATACTTCTTTACCATCTATTTCTATACCTATAGGGTAAGGTTTAGTTTTATCATCTGCCCAATATGCTACATCGTAACTTTTATCTTCATTGCTAGTTACTAATAGTCCTCTATTATACGTATCTTCTTCTGCTTGTAGAACAACCATTTTACCGGTAGGGAGAATCATATCGCCCATTAGTTTAATATCTCCTTCGTCGTAACCGTCGTCGTTATATCTATTTTCTTCTTTTAGTATTATATCACTTATTTTCATTCAAAAAATCTTTTCTGTAAAATTTACCTAATATGTTATCATTAATATACTTATTACGAGATTCTAATACCTCATTAATAAATAGGTATTTACATTCAAAATATGTTAATTGTTTTTTATCTGTAACATATTGAAGTATTTCTCTTTTAAAATCAAAACTATCCCCTTCTTTAACTAAGTGTAAAATTTCTTTTTGCGAACCGTAATATGTTTTCCAGTCAGATTCCTTTATAACTTTTTTCTTTAAAGGCACTCTTCCTCCTATACCTTTAGCTTTTCTTTCTTCTTTAAGAGCTAATAACTCTTTTTTACCTAATTTTTTATTTCTTTGAAAGTATAGTACTTTTTTACCTAAGTATTTTTTTCCAGTTGGTATGTGGGTAACTTGATAAATAAAGCCATAAGTATTGCTTGGCATTTCGTCAATAGATGTTACAGGCAAACTTTTATAGGTCCATGTAGATATTGACATTATTTAAGAGATTTAATAATTTTACCCACATCAAATATATCTTCAAGTTTACTATAAGGACAAGATGTAATATCCTGTGCAAGGTTAAAGGGTTGGTATAGATTTTCGGGGAAATCCACGCTTAAGTTAAATTCATTAGCTTTAATGTTATTGTGTAATTCGTATCCAAATACTTCCGGTACTGTTGTTATCCAGCAAACTGTAGAAGGGAGGTTATAAGCTGCTGCTAAGTGTTGAGAAAATGAATCTATAAGCAATCTTTTATCCGATAATTGCAATAGTATAGCTATGCTTCTAAAACCGTCTAATGCATGTAGTGTATTAGCGTAGGTTTGTTGGTCTTCTCTCTTTATATGTACTATAGTATGTGTAGATTTAAATTCTTCAATTACTTTTTCTACAACTGGTTTAGGTATGTCCCTAGTCCACGAATAGTTATAACCTAAATTTGGTGGTCCTCCATTGGGCTGGATTGCGAGTATGGGTTTTGTAGTATCGTAAAAAGGTTTAAAATAGTCTATTTCAGATTGAGTTAAATAAATTTGTGGAGTTTCGCCATTATATTCTAACCCCCACTGTTTAGCCCATATGTTTAAGAGGTGATCTTGTTCTAGTATAAAGTCAGAATGTGAATAAGGATCAGAATAGTATATTTTACTATTATTTTCATTACCTTTAATATAGTTTTTATAAAAAGCTCCATGTTTACCGTTTTGGTATACATGATCTACTAAGGGATTGTGTTTAAATACATCAGCGTAAGCACATACTACGTGTATTGTGTCTTTAGGGTGTTTTTTACGAATAACTTTTAAAAGAGCGGTTGACATAATATGCTTACCTAATCCGCCTTCTACGTGAAATACGACTGTCATATAACTAAATTTTACTATATAATATAAGAAAATTAATTTAAAGAACCAACTTAAATTTCATCCCAAGGTAGCCCAGTACCTGTAGTAATAGCCGCTGATTGAATTACAGTATTAGCTAATGAACTAGAATTTTCCAATTCGATTGTATTCTGGTTTACGCTACCTGTTACCCAAGCTAGTACATTTTCTTCTGATAGTGAATCGAATGATATAAATCCTGCATCATCTGCAGAACCTGATATTGTTATTTCGCCAGTTTTTCTTCTACCGAATCCGTTATGATTAGATTCACAAGCATAAGCAACATTGGTTACTACTCCTGATGAAAGGGTTCTTTTAAGATCGTATATTTTCCAACTGTGTTCCAAAAGCTTTATTTTATATTAATTTTATCCAGCAGATATTTTTAATGTTCCTCCATCATTGTATAATTGTCCTGCTACATTAGGATTAGAAGTTGGTAGATTATTAAAAATTACAGTTGAACCTGAAACAAATAGACTTGAACTAATACTAGTAGTACCTTCTACCTGTAGAGTGTGTTGAGGTACTTGAGCAAATCCTGTAGGGTTAATAATTACTGCTCCTGATGTGGTATTATCAGCTAAGTTGTGAATACCTATAGCATGTGAAGTCGAACTACCGTAAAAAGCAGAGATAGTTAAAGCTGATTGCTGCTGAGATGCATCTATAATTCTTGAGTATATTCCATTATATACAAAAGGATTACTACCCCCAATTTGATTAGCTTTATATTCTATTACCCCTAAGGTATCGTTATCTGATGGTGCTCCTGCATTTCTGAATAAAACTAAATCTGGAGCTGAACCTGCACCAGTATCGGTAGATTCTAATAAAATATTTTCTGAAGTATTTGAAGTTTTAGCATGTATAACTGGATTGGTGCTGCTAGTTAGTGCACCTACAGTGATACTACTTCCAGTTATTGATCCTGATACTATTATACCAGTCGCTGTTGTTTCGAATTTTTTTACATTATTTGTATATAATTCTATACCTGCATCTCTCGTAAATCTAGCAAACGTTTCTCCTGCTTCACCAGATGCAATTTCAACTTCATTATTTGAAATTAACATTAAATCCCCGGTTCCTGCTTCTTTTATAACTGAATTGTTTCCTATTCCTTTTTCTATAGTAAAATCTCCATCCATTGTAATTTTAGAATGACCTGGAAATACTAGATCTTTTCCGTTAGGGATAGAAATCCCTTGGGAAGCTGTAACTTCGCTGTTCAATATTACATTAGATCCAGTTACTATTGTTGATTGACTAGTATGACCTAAAGTTATTGTTCCTCCACTGTTAACTACTGTTGGGAGTCCATTAGTATAGAGCTTACTGTCAATAAAAATTTCATTCCCACGTATATCTCCACTTGCACTAATATCTCCTGATGCTGTTATATTGTTTTTAAACTCAGCTTCACCTACTATGTCAACTTTAGTTGTTGTTCCTGCTCTTCCTAGTGATATTTCTGTATGAGTAGTATTGTATCCTACTCTTAATCGTGTTCCACTATTATCTAAAGATGAAATATTATTTATAAAATAATCATCTGCATAAACATCTCCACTTGAACTTATATTGCCTGAGGCTGTTATATTGCCGTTAATTATAAATGAATTTTTAGAAAAATCTCCTTGAACTAAAGCACTTCCGCTATTATTATTAATATAAAGTTGGTTAGATACTGAGGAACCACTTAATGGACCTGCAGTATAGCCGATAAATACGTTGTTAGTTCCACTACCTGTATTGTGACAACCTGCTCCATAGCCTACAGCGGTATTATTATTACCTGCATCGTTTGCAAAAAGAGTATAAGTACCAATAGTTGTATTACAATCACCTGAAGTATTATTAAATAAAGCTGAGTTACCAATTGTAGTATTATAATCCCCTGAGTTATCACTACTTAGAGCTAAATTTCCTACTGCTGTATTAAACTGCCCTGTATTTGCAGTCATAGAAGAATAACCTATAGTTGTATTCCCCGATCCGTTACTATTATTTTTTAAAGCTTCAAATCCTACTGCGGTGTTTTGATTACCTGTTTCGTTAGTTTTGAAAGCATTATGACCAAATGCTGTATTGGCATTATTAGTTTTGTCGTCTTCATCTCCTGCAGAAAATCCAAAATAAGTACTAGTACCTAATCCTATTTGAGAAACTCTTCCTTCTACTCTTAATGAACCTGATATCTCAGCTGAGCCAGTAAAAGTACCGTCCCATTCACCAGTTACTCCGGTAAGCCCAGAACCATCACCTTTAAATGCAGATGCTGTTACAGAACTACTAACATTTAATGAACCGGAAATTTGAGCGTCAGCACTTGTAAATCCAGTCCATGATCCTGTTACTCCTGTTAATCCAGATCCATTACCAGAAAATGATCCTGTTATAGCTGATGATCCGGTCATATTTAATGAGCCTGATACTGTTAGTGAACCTGATATTGTTATTTGTCCTATTGTTGGCATGTCTTATTTATGTTATTCTTATTGCTATAAAATTTCCACTTCTATATAAACCTCCTTTTGGTACACCACCTGCTGCGGCTTGGGTGTCGTTGTCGAATTGAAGCGATTCAGATACTTCTGATAATATTGTATGGCCGTTTTCTATTGTTACTGCTGTACCTGCTGTAGAGCTTTGAGACACTATTAAAGATCCTGATATTCTTGCTGTACCGCTAAAAGGGAAACCTGATCCTGCTACATTAGAAAGCCCTGAGCCATCTCCTACGAACGAACCGCTAAATATAGAAGCTGATACTTGATTATTTACTGTTAACTGCCCTTTCCCTAAATCTCCTCTAAGTAGAGGTGTTTCTCCATTACCTATACCTATATATAGTTGGCAGCTTTGTGTAGTTCCTGTGCTTGGGCCGACTCTATATCCTAGGTACACATTACATTTAGAATTACCCTGTATATCCATACCTGCTTTAGAACCAATAGCGGTATTACACCCGCCGGTAATACATTGCTGGGAATTCCCTTCCATGGCATTTGACCCTAAAACTGCATTACTACCACCAGAACTTAAATAATAACCAGTTCTGTAGCCTATAAATGTGTTAGCTGAAGAAACAGAACGGAATCCTGCTTGGTGCCCTATCATAGTACCGTTTAGACCTGAAAACTCATATCCAGCTTGATGACCTACTAAAACCGTTTGGGTAACAGATGCACCATTTTGTCCTGCTGAATTACCTATCAAGATTGAGCTCCTACCTGATGTGGACCTACACCCAGCTTTATCACCTATAGCTATTAAACAGCTTAAGTTAGTAGCTTGTCCTATATCAAAACCTTCATTTATTCTTAAAGCGCAGTTACCTATAGCTATATTCTGTGTACCTTTAACATTATTATGTAATGCACAAATTCCTATAGCAATATTTCTTGAACCAGAGATAGTGTTTGCAGCAGCTAAGTATCCTATAGCTAGTGTCTCTCTTTCTATAGTTGAATTCGGTAATGATCCGCTACCTATACCAATTGATTTAACGCTGTCACGGTTAGAAATTAAAATATTCTGATCTATAACTGTCTCTCCTAATAAAGATATAGTAGGATTAGATCCTGATACTACAAATGAACCAGTTATACTTGCATTACCGTTACGAGAACCGTCCCATTCGGCTGCTGGCAAGTTAGTTAAACCTGATCCATTTCCTACAAAAGAGCCTGAAAATGTTGAACCTGATATTGCAGATATATTAGTAAAATCTATTATTGTATTAGAACCTGAAACTGTCAATGAGCCGGTTATTACAGCACTACCTGTAAAAGGAAATCCACTTAATCCAGTTATGAGTGTTCCGTCTCCTATAAATGAACCTGAGAAAGAACCTGTAAGACTTACGTTAGATCCAGATGTATTATTTAAATTTAAATTATTTAATCTTTGGCCGTCTCCTATAAATGAACCACTAAATGAACCACTTACGCCTCTTTGAACTTTGGTAAAATCAACATTAGCTCCTGAACCTGATACATCTAATGAACCGGTAATGCTTGCATTTCCATTTCTAGTACCATCCCATTCTGAAGTAGAAGTAATATTAGTTAGACCAGAACCATCGCCAGAAAATCCAGCTGATGCTGTAATACTTCCGGTTATAATAAGATCATTTTGAAAAATATGTTCGTTAGCCATGTTCTATTTTTTTATACTTGTCGTTTAAATGCAGTTATTAACATATTTACTTCATAAGTACCTGCTGCGGCATTTAATTTTAAAATTGCTGTTGATCCGTCTGAGTCTATACTAAAAGCAGTAGAGTTAATAGCTCCGGCGGAAGTAGTATGAGAATCATTAATAGTTTCTCCTCCTGATTGATCCCAAGCTCCAAATAATGTTCCAACTCTTTTTTGACTTTCGTTTGCATTAGTTAGTGCATAGTCCGCTTTGAAACCTGTATACCCAGTTGTATTGTGAATAGCAAATGAATGTATATTATGAGCTCCTGATAAACTACCCGAATGGAAATGAATAATTTCTATACCTGGAGCTCCTGGGAATCCTGTAGATGCTAAAGTTAGGGTACCTCCTACATCTAGAGCTCCTGATACTATTAATGAACCTGTAATATTAGAATTACCGTTCCTAGTCCCATCCCATTCCGATGTTACACCTGTTAACCCTGAACCATTACCTGTAAACGAACCAGAAAATGTTGATCCTGATATAGCATTAGTACCTGTAAAATCTACTGTTGTAGTAGTTGAACCTGAAACTATAAACGAACCTGTAATTTCACTATCACCATTTCTAGTTCCGTCCCATTCAGTACCCGGTAAATTAGTCAGTCCTGAACCATCACCGGAAAATGCTGATGCTGATACTGATTGACTAACTGATATTGATCCACTAATGGTTAAAGTTTTTAGTAAGAAATCACCTTTAAGTAAAGGATTACCTGAACCAGAAGAAATGTATAACTGATTAGATTCATCTGTGTTTGCTGTACTTGGTCCTGCGCAGATCCCTATAAATATATTATTTTTACCGTCTCTTAAGTTTCGACCTGCAAATGCACCAATACCGGTATTTCCATCACTTATACCAGCTGAAAGAGATCTAAGGTTTGATAAAGAAAACTGACCTATTGCTGTATTACAATGTCCGTACCTATTAGTACAGAGGTTGAAGGTTCCTATCCCTACATTCAAACAACCCACACTAGTATTTCTCATAGCATAAGCTCCTATCGCTATGTTTCTACTTCCCATAACTCCAGATGTTGGACCAGATGACAGGGCACTAGAACCGATAGCAATACTATTACTACCGTAATTGCGCTGTAAAGCTTTATTACCAATAGCAACTGAGTCATATCCTCCTTTTTGCATTGCGCATGATCCTACCGCAGTATTTCTCACACCACCTGCATCACACATTGATTGATCCCCTATCGTTAATCCACCTTGTGAAGAACCTCCATTTTTAAAAGTGTCTCTTCCTATTCCAATCGCTCTAATTCCTATCTCATGGATTTTTAAACATCTACCGACAGTAATGAAGTCTTTAAAGAATGACCCTGATAAGTTATTAACTGTTAAAGAGCCACTAATTACGGTAGAACCTGAGATTATTGTTGTATTATTAGGATAATTTATTACAGTTAAACTTCCTGAAATAATTGCAGAACCTGTATGAGGAAAAGCATTTGCAGTAACTCCTGTTAAACCTGAACCATCACCAGAAAAAGATCCTGAGAAAGTTGAACCAGAAATAGCAGTGGTATTAGTAAAGTCGACTGTAGCTCCTGAACCTGATACTATAAACGATCCGGTTATTTCTGCATCGCCATTTCTCGATCCATCCCATTCTGATGATACAGAAAGACCTGTTAATCCAGATCCGTCGCCAAAAAATGATCCCGTATAAGAAGAACCAGTAACGCCTCCAGAAAAAGTAATTTGTTTTGAAGCAAAATCTCCTAGAACTAAAGGAGTATCAGATGCACTGTTATTAATATATAGTTTATTACTTATTGCAGCAGCTGATGCTGGACCTGCATTACTTCCTATTAAAACATTACTTGCTCCTGAGCTAACAAAAATACCTGCACCACTACCTATAGCAGTATTGCTATTACCCGCAGTAAAGGATTTTAAAGCGTCTGTACCAATGGCTACTGTAGATGCAGCTCCTTCGGCAGTTGCTAAGGCACATCTACCGACTGCAACATTATTTCCTGTAGTTAAATTCTTACCTGCTGATGCTCCAATGGCAACAACACATTCTGCTCCTGAAATAGACCCGCCTGCGCTAGGACCTATTAGAAGATTTTCATCACTATTTTGTAAGCTAATTGTACCTGTTACTACTAAGCTAGAACCGTCAAAAGTTAAATTACTTTCACCTTCTAGTAAACCTGCTGTTCCTGTAGCAGTAACAACTCTATTATTAACATTATTACTAATGGTCAAACCTCCTGTACCTCCAGCTAGGGGTATAATATGTTTGTCAGTTCCTGAGGTGGTATCAAAATGTAAGTGGAGAGTATCTCCTCCATCTTCTACAGAACTAGAATATATTAAAGATCTAAAATTATCATCCATCTCTGTATGAGTAAGAGAGGAACCTTTAACTAATCTATATGTTAATCCTGGTATTGCCATTTTATTTCTTTGTTATAAATATCTTTTTGTACTCATTATACTCCTACGTAAATTATGAATGCTAAAGCATAAAATTTTGGTATTATTGTAACAGCTGAAGGGTTTGCAGTTCCTGCACAAACGTTGTGACAGTGTCTTGCATCAATCTTAAGCCTAGTTGATTGGTTATCATCTGTTTTAGTTGGTGTTCCGCTTAGAGCAATGTTAGTACATTTCCTTAAAAAACCACTGGTATTATTAGGCTCTATACTACCATGGTTTGCAAAAGTTTCGCTCATACCTTTAACACAGGCGAGCAAGTTTTTAGTGTTTCCTTCAATAAATGATTCGTCCCCTTGACCGTTTACACAGTGGTTGGTACTTGTAGTACAACCTGCTATTTTAGGAATGTTTCCTGCTGTAAGAGTTGTAGTAAAACTACCTCCTATTGTTAAATTTTCACCTGTTACGTTTGTAGTAGCTGTACCGCCAGTACTATTAGATGCTACTATAAATCTATTTACTAGGTTAGGTACTGTTACTCCGTTAGCGTCCCCTGTACCGTCACATAAAGTCCATCCTGCGGGTATAGCATTAGGAGCACCTGACCACATAATTATACCTCCTAAAGGTACCGGTGCAGCTGCTATTTTTTGAACAAGTCCTGCTGTGGTAGCGACTAATGCGCTTGTACTCGCAGAACTTCCAGGATCTATAGTACCAACAGTAGCGCATCCTTCCACAGCTAAATTACCTGATCCTGAGATCGCACCGGCTACGGTTAAACCTATATCTGTTGCACAACCGGTATTAATCCCTACTTTACCGCTTGCTCCAAAAGAACCTATTATTGTTGAATTATCAAATTTTCTAGTTGGAGAGCTTATAATATTAAAAGCTTCGTGTTTAAAAGAATCGGTATTAATATTTAATACTACATTACCCCCTTCATCATCAAACGGAGATGAAATAAGTAAACTATCGGTAGAAGTTGTACTTAAGTTAGGAATTAAAGCTCTATTCCCAACAGCATTAGTAACATTTATGATAGAAATAGGTAATGGTGATATGAAAGAAGCTAAATCAAAATTAGTACTAGTCCCTAAACTAATTCCTTTAGAACCTACTACTGATATATTTCTGGCAGAGTTACTAAGATCTACATCACCAGTTCCAATACCTAATGAAGGAAAATTACCGGTTAAATCAAAAGTTCCTATAGTATTTAAATTGTCTCCTGTATTACCTTTAATAGCGATTTTTACCTTACCATAATTACCTGGTATATCTAATCCTGTAGAGCTTTGTGTTTGGTATTCATTTGTAATATAGATGTCTTTAGTTTCGTGATTTGCTTTACCCACATACCCGATTTGATCGTTATCTGTTCTTATACTTAGTTTAGCTTCTTGTGCTACATTACCTGTGTCTCCGGGTAAATTCTCAAAGGCATTCAGTATGATGTCAGCTGAATAAGTTGAATCTGAGTTAATATGTAGTCTTCCTTGAGGTGTTGCAGTACCTAGACCTAAGTAATTTTTAGATTTATCAAAAACAAATAAAGAGTCAGCATCAAATGCATCGTTAGTATTGAATTGAATCTCATGGGTATCTCCTGCAGCTACTGCATCTGGTATGTTTATATTTTGATTAGGTAATGCAATAGTATCAAAACCGGGTGAATAGTCTGCACCGGTTCCGTTCAAGGATGTACTACCGGTATAGTGTAAACGTAGCTGGGTTCCATTTCCTGCTAAAGAACTTGAAAAGTAAAATTGAGATTGGTTTCTATCCATCTCATCATACGTAAGAGCGGCGCCTTTATTTACTCTAAGAACTATTTCTTTACTCATTATAAATTTTTTTAATTTGTAATTTTAATCCAGTGGTGCTTGTTTTATCCTACTAAGGTTGCCGCTACACTCATTACTGTTAGCTTTATGTCTCCATAAAGATCGGACTATATCATCAGGTTATACCTGCTGGGCGCTAATTCTGGTTATTAAGGGAACCCATTTTCCCTCCAGTAGTCTCTGAACCTTCTATAAGATGGCTTATAGCTTGGCTGCTGATTGTCTAATCTTCAACATTATTACGCTTTGGTAGTTGAAGCTCTAAAGAGTTTCCAGCAATTCACCCAGTTTAATCTGGACTGTTATTTATTGTTTCATTTAGTTTAACTTGCTTTATGTTTAAAATTAAGATTCACTTGACGCACATGTATATACTATCCCATTTGGAGTAAACTCACAAGGTCTATCGGTTTCTAATAAATAGGTAGAAATTTTATCTCTAAAGAAAGATTCAGGTCTAGCTAGATTATTAGCTGTTTCATCATATGTACTGCCATTTTGTTGAGTAAAATCATAAGTATACCCACTAGCATCGGAATTGACGCCATAATCTCTAGTAACTGTTACATCTACAAAGCAGAAAGCAGTTTTGACATTTCTCTTAAAGTTAAAACTACTACCTATAAGAGTAAAGTTAGGAGTACTAAAGTATTTTCTAGTAGTATCATTTGATTTTTTACATATAGTAGTTTCAAAAGTTTTTTTTCTATATATGAGGTAATCTCCATTATCAATAATCTTCCTTTTTGAATCATTTTTAGGTTTTCTATAAGGAGGCTTCTGTAATAATTGGTTTGTACCTGTACTTCCTCTGTAGTTAAAATTCCTAAAGGTAAAGTAGTAAATACATGGAGGTGGTGGTGGTGGGTCATCTATAATTTCTTGATCATCAGTAGGAAGGAATCCTGTAGTTCTTTCTGCTTGTAATCTATCGTATCCAAAATTCATATCTAATTTTACTATCACAGACATGTCGGTTTCTCTAGATTTAGGAGTAGCGCTGCCTAATTTACCAACTGCGACTAATTCGTTAGAGTCGTTATATAGGCCTACTGTGGTAAAGTATGGTGCAAAACTTGATCCAGAGATTAAATTTGCAATTTGTCCATCAGAGGTTTCTAATGCTGTTTTGTTTAAAGTAAAATTAAATTCATGAGTTTTTAATCTACAGTGAAAATTATGTGTATATATAGGAAGATTTGATTTCCATTTCAAGACTGCATCAAAATAATGATTATAGTACATAGCTACTATTTCATCTGTAATTATTATTTGACCGTGAGTATATATTACGTTACCTACATAGACTCTAGGTATTGAATATTTAAAATGCAATCTACCTTCTCCATCATCTACTATTTCATTACAGTTCCTAGCGACTTTTGTTGTATCTAAGTATTGACCAGGTGGGGGGTTCAAAACAGTACCTAATTCTAGTTCATCAACGTAAGTAGATTCATTTTCTATGTAATCTATATTTTGAGGATTACAATTAGCTCCTGTAGAACCGAATAAAAAATCTACATTTTCTATATATAAATTATCCTGGGTGAGTATCGAATCTACGCCAAGATCAGTTGAATAGTTGTTATGAACATAATTATCAAAGCTACCTGTTTCGGCGCTACCGCTGTTAATAAAGTCAGGGAGTATCGAAACAGATAGAGGTTCGATGTTAGTGCCGTACATTTCTTTAGGTAAAGAAAAAATAGCTACCCTATCGTAAAGATACCTTGAACCGCTAACTTCGTATGAAGATTGTAAATAACTTTCGTATGAACTAGAAGTTACTAAAATAGAATCAACAAAATCTTTGTAGTACAGATGACTTATGCTATCGTAAATAAGCCTTCTATTAAAGACAGAACTATTTTCTGCTTGAGAATTACCACCTACAACATTATCCACGCTATATTGATAACTAAATTTAGAACCTGAAAGTCCTACTATGTTATTTATTCCGTGTTCTCTATATTGGCTTCCGCTAACAGACCATGCCTTCTGTGAGACATAGGTGGATATATAAGCGTCTTGCTGATTTAATTTTTTGTAAGCACTCATTCATTAATAATCAAGTTTGATTCTTACTAACGCCTCTTTGGTAAAATCTTTAAGTAACGGTCTAGACAGTTTAGCTACCCCTAATAGATCGTTATTGTCATTGTATAATCCAACAGTTGTTATATATGCTTGAGGAGTATTAATCATTATGTCGTGACGTAATTCTCCTGAAGAAGTAATATTAGAAGGATTTGTAGAATAATTAAATTCACTATTTCTAACTCTTACAAATATGTAATTAGATGATACTGTCTCTTCAGACTGCAATTTGAACGAATTACCTGTATCTATGACGTTGAAAAATCTTTGTGTATTTTTTAGCTGTGTAGAAGTAATTCCTGTATTAGTTTTAATATTAACTCCATCTGAGGAATTTAGTGCAGCACCGTTAAGAATTATAAGACCTACATCTGGTAAAAACTTACCGTAACTTCCTCCTGTTGAGTTATACCCGTTAGCTGTATAAGCTGAACCGTTTGATCCGCTAATTACATCGTATACTCTACCAGCATCTACGTAAGATACTGTATTTATATCATTACTGTTATCGGTTAGGTGCAATACAGGTCCACCTGAACCGCTGTCTAGCTTAATATTAAATGTACCTGGGAATAGTTTTTCTTTGTATCTTGCTCTATCTACTGATATAACATATATGTCGTCAGAGGTCTGACCTTGAAATACAAAGTCAGTATCTTCATCACCAAAAACTAAATTTCTATATTGACCATATATCGTAGAAGATGGTGATTTTCCTGTTTCAGAAGAATCATATGGTGCGGTACCCAATCCATTTTTATGACCATAAGCTATAGAGAATTGAACTCTTGCGGTTACATTTGTAGGAGAAGGTTTATGATAAACTTCAAAATAAAAATTACCAGTATTACTTGCAATTTGATTACTATTTATGTGGAAACCTACATCCCCTGATGTATCTACAAGTTCTATAGCATCTGTAGACCAAGCTGGTGAAACTATGGATTCTGCACTTATTGAAATATCTTCTGGGTCTAATCTTTTAAATGACATATCTTATTAATTATTAGTTTTAACAATAGTTACTGGTATAGTAATTCTAGCTCCGGAATCTCTACCAATTACTGTAATAGTGGTTAGTAGTGTATTCTGACCTGCAAATAATGTGTTTACTGTTGTAGCAGTTAAGTTTATAGAAGTACCTATAACTGTTTTTGAGACATTAGTACCTAGCGTAGTAGTAGAGTTTAGTCTTTCTGCTTCTGGTGTATTAATTCCTACTCCATTATATGTTTGTAATACTCTAGCATCGGCCATAGTCGCAACATACCCTCCTGCTTCGAAAGTCTGGGATGAACCTAAGTAGTTGAGCGTTTGAGGAGTTATTGCAAGTGATGCACCTTGTTTTAGCCTTATAGCAGTATAGCCTATATCTAGTATAGGAAGCTTAGCAGTACCTCTAGGTAATGTGGTAAGCTTATATTTCATTATTTGTGTTTCGTCAGGAAATGCTTCTAACAAAGGTAAATTTTCAATTGCTTGACCGTAGTACTGTGATCCTAAATTGTGATTAGGATTGTATAAAGTATAGTCGATTTCATCGTCCGATAAAGCGAATTGTGTAATTTTAAAGGAGCCGTCTCCTCTTGCTAGTAATTCTCTACCTTTTTTAGTAAGTATTGCATCTACTGTTACGATTGAATTATCTAAATATCCCATTTTTTATTATTTTCGTTTTATATAAATATCTTTAATTAATGTTTTAACCTCCAGAACCTCCACCTACATTCGGATTATCTATTCCCATTAGTAAAGGATCTGGGCATAGTGATGAGCTGAATACAGTTCCAAATTCATCAGTATTGACTAAGATGTTGTTTTCTTCTACAAATACTGTTGATTCTCCAACGGTTGAAATATCTCTTCCAAACTGGTCAGAGCGGAATAAATCAGTTCTTACTATTTTAAAAATAGGTGTACCTGAGCTTAGTTGGGTCGCTTGGGTATTAAGTTGTTTTCTAGTAACATTTAATACCTTAGTAAATTTATTATTTATATTTACTTTCATAATTTCACTTGAAGTACCGGAATTAAAAACTAGTAAGTCACCGGGTGCTACTTCTTGCAAAGAATTTGGAGCTAAGCTAGGAACAAAAGTATACTGTATGTTTGTATCTGTTACTGCCAGTGGATTATTAGCTGTTCTAAGATTAGTTGAACCAGTCTCAAAGGTAGGTGCTGTGGTTGGTCCGGTGTGTAGCATAGGTATTAAAATTCTATCAGAATTTGATAACCCACAGGCGTAATCTCTATTTACATCTGGAGGATGTATTTCTCCTGTAAATCCTCGAGCACTAAAGCTCGGTAGAACTCCTGCGTAATCTCCAGAATCAGTTTTAGTCCCGGTGTATCTTGCATTAGTGATACCGGTAGATGTATAGAAGCTCTCTTGCAAATCTGCCTTGGAGGCAGAGGTACTAAGTATAGCAGGAAAATTAGAAGGAATTACGTTCCCTATTTCTCTATCAGCTATAAGTTTTATTGGGTGAGTACGGTTAATTGACCCGTTATTAAAGATTACATTAAAATCAGAATTTAAAAATAATACACTTGATAAAAGTGGATTAAAAATAATTGATGTATTGTATTGAGGGCTCTGTAAACTTGTATCGTTTATGTTTGGTACTACAGTATCAGATGTTACTTGAAATATATAGTAAGGATTAGGGCCAGAATAGAGGTTACTAGAGTCAACAGTTAAATTATAGGTTATGTTATCAAAGGTTAAACTTATATTTTCAACCTGTTGAAGTATGAGAGATATGTCTGTTTCCGGATTAGTCTGTATACCGTTGACACTAAAGGCTGTTGTAGTAACAGAGATAGCTTCTATTCTACCTTCTTGATTACCAGTTTCAGTATTGAAACCTATAGGGTTGTATAGTACATTTATCCAGTGGGAAAAGTTTAATGTCCCAGTAGTATGTAGTAGTATGAAATCGTCTAAAGTCATATTCTATAATTTTTAACCGTTAAATATACCTCCTTTTGGATTGCTACCAAAACCGGGTACGTTGTCTCCATCAGCATCTCCAAGACCTCCTATACCACTATCATTATCTCCTAAGAAAGGATCTTCTTGATCATCACCTCCAACTGTACCGTCATCATCACCGTCCATACAAAGTATTCTACCGTTAGCTACACTAACAGTTGGGTTAGTATTACCTCCGTTGAAGAAGTACTCTGTATCCCAACCACCAAATGCACTCATGCTCCATCTACGACCCTGGTGATGATCACCACTAGGATTATTAGTTCCATAGGTTCCTGCAGCGGCTGTTATTTGACCGTCTTCAGTATTTATACTAAACCCGTTAGCATAGATTGGGTAACTCGCAGGATTACCTATTACCTGTAAAGGAGTAGGTGCCGGTTCATTTATTGCAACGTTTACAAATACTTCTCTTTCTGGGTTATTGAAGCATATTGTTGTCAATGAATTTCCAGAACCTATTGAAGTATTATAATATTCGAAGACAACTGGTTTTTTAACTACCCCTACATCACCTAGTAAAAAATTAGCACTTAATGCAACACATGTTTCAGAATTAATTGCTCTAAATTGAATAAATCTTTTAAAGTCTTGGTCCCTAAATGGAGATAGACCGGTAGTCTCCGGTAAGCCATTAGGTACTGATTCAGGGAATCTTTCTATTATACCAAGATACGGTTTAGGTAGATCAGTTTCAAAATTTACAGTACCTGTTGTACCATTCCACCCCTGAACAGGGATGTTTATGAAATCACCTGTATAGGTATCATTATCGACAGACATGTATACACCGTCTTGAATAATATTTCCACTGAAATTGTGTTGAATAATTAATCTAAATGAAAATACTGTTGTTAAGGTAGTACCGCTAAAAGCAAATGGTGCTTGGAAAAAATTACCAAAAGAGGGTAGTGAGTTTAAAACACCTGCACGCGGACCAGTTAGTGTTCTTGGATCTAATAAAGAACAGGGATTAAAAGGTAGAATTAATTCCATTTTACAAGTTGGGGAAAATTGATCTTGTACTTCTACTGATATAAAACCGCTGGAGTATCCTTCTGGAAATACATAAGCTGTAGGGGGATTATCAGGATCAATAGATGCAAAATCTGGAGAGTCTGTTATATCTAATGTAACGACTTCACCGTCAACCATATTTCCGATCAGATTACCATTTACAAAAAATGATATTTGAGAATTTAACAAACTAGGGTAATCGTTAGGGTCGAAATCTAAATCTCCAAAGCCAGTGGATGTGGGTGTAGGAAAAAACCAAGAATATAAATCATACGGTACACTAGGACTAATTTGTGAAGGGGCAATTCCGTTAGGTTGACTTAAAAAACACCTTACTACACGGACGGTTCTAGTCTCTTGACAGCCAAACTCTTGTGAAGCTGAGTTAAATATGGTTGGATGTCCGTCATGAGTTGCTGTAAATTCAAAGTCAGCATACTGCTCCTCTTCAGAAAAGTCGTGTTGATTTGGAGGTAAATTTGGTGCATCTCCGTCTACAGTAAATGTATAAGATACAGGTTGATCGCCGCTGAAAAGCGTACTAGATGCTATGTTTAAAATAGTATCTGGATCTGAAATTATATAAGGTTCTGAAGGAGCTGATAGTATACACAGCTCTGGAGGAATATCAGTCCAGAAATGAATATCATATTTTATTTCAGGGTATGTTATTTGTTTATACGGGTTCGTAGGATTTAATTCACCATTCGTAATTTGAATTCTACTATTTTTAAATTCTCCATCAAATTTAGGTTCTTCAAATTGTTTTTCGACTTGATCATCACTAAAGTAATTTACCCTTCTTGCTCTTCTTCCATAAGGAGTTTTAACGATCCTTGCATAAGCAGTACTACTTTCTCTATTAAAAGTCTGTTGTCCTTGATTAGGTACTGCTCCTTCGGCTGAACTATTAAAAGCTCCAGCGTTAGAGCCTGTTGTGTTGTACACTCTTATAGAACCTGAGTATACCGGCTGCGTCCAGGTCATTACTGAGTCTTTAGCTTTACTACGGTCTAATAAATGAGGTTTTATAATTATTCCTGCATCTGTTACAGCTCTAGCAGGAACGAAATCTCGGACCATTCTAAAAAGTACATTATCAAAAAATTTAATTAATCTTACAAAATCTTTTATATCATATCTCTCAACATCGTTTAATATCGCGCTGGCATAGTTGTATAGATCAGTATACTTATTACCTTCGTACCCTCTTGGGTCCCCAATGTACTGGTCTATATTAAAAGGATCGTTAGGAAATAAATGATTCGATTGTGAAACTATATAAGAATCAATATTATCGGATGGTGAAAATCCTACTTCTATTCTGTGAAGATCCTGTGTATATTTATCATCGGGGTTTAAAATACTTGTATAAAAAGAAACCGTATCACCTGGTATAATACTACCTGTGTTATCTAATCTAACTTTATCTAGAGATCCGGTAAAAGCTTGTTCACCCCCAAAGTAAGGTAAATCATTGACTGATTGCCCTCCAAATATTTTAATTTTTAATACATCAGATGGTATCCCAAAGCAGTTTATTAAAGCTCTTAATCCCCTTTCGGTACCTTTACTTTTCATTAAGAGAGGTAGATTATGGTATATTCTTTTATAAATTTCTTTCTGATAATTATTTTGGGAAGCTGGTTCTTGACCTGATGTTATAATACCGCCAGGTAAGTGTTCATCCTGACTATCATATGTATTGGTAGTAAAATACTTAAATAGGTCTTCTGTAGATTTAGTGCTAGTATAGAGTTTAACACCAAAATTCTTTAGTAAGTCCTCTACTAAATCTTTTGATACTCCTCTATCTAACCTATTGTCTGCGTCATATTTTTTAGAAACTGCATTTGTATATAGCCACAGGTTATCAAAATGATGTGCAACCATGTGAATGAAAATTTCATAAGGTTGGTTATTAGGATCCTCTTTTAAAAAAGATGGAACAGTATTAGTTAATAGGTCTTGGTTTTGAGCATCAAAGAGAGTTGCTTCTTCTACTTCCCTAATAAAGAACGCAGTAGCTTGAGTATTAGTTGATGGTTCATTTATATAGGGTTTAATAGCACCGTTCGGTGTTGAATTTAACTTAGGCCAAGAAGTTGAACCACTTTCAAAATATAAATGCCTTTCATAATGATCGAAATTATTTACTATGCCGTTTAGTAAATTTTCGTAATAAGCAGTACTTCCTGAAATCCCTGTTGCATTATAGGATATAGTAGTTAAGTTTATAGCATTTAAACTACTTTGATAAGAAGAAATTAAATCTATTTTATATTTAAAATTTCTTAACCTCTCTTCAGCAGAGGAAAAATTAATAAAATTACTAAAGTCTGAGTAATCTACTCCTAGTTCCGCACCTTTTTCGTTAAATAAAGAGTTAAGTTCTCTAAAAGAATTATTTGTTGGAAAACTAAATAATTCATTATAATTAAAATACTGTGAGGGTTCTGTTGTTTGTTCTTCTACATCTACGTTAAAATTAGCTCCTCTTAGGTAGGGTACTTGAGGTTTTTCTTGTGTAATATTAATATTGATCTCAAATGCTACAGAATCAGCTACTTTTTCAACTATATTAGTTAAAGAGCTAATTTTGAAAGAATTTGGTAGAGGTTCAGCAAATTTTAACAGCAATGCATTAGTATCGCGGAAAGGTTTGGTGTCTACATTAACTATAGAGTAGAAGGAGTTGTAAGTTGAGTGTATGTATAAATCGACACTGTAGAGTTCCTCGGTAAATCTCCTATTCAGAGCGTTTGCTCCTCTAATAACGTTTTCTGAATCTAAAGTTCTAGCTAATAATCTTGCTTCAGTTCTATCGGGTGATATGCTTTCAAAATAAAATTGCTGCTTTTCTCTATTATTTAAGAAAGGGTCAGCTAAAAAATTGTAAAGAGCTTTGACTTCAGCTGTAGTACCGTATATACCTTTATAGTCTTCTTCAACATCTATACTAATTTCTTTTATACCGGCTGTATCAGTGTTTCTATCACCTGAAATAATCGAATAGTCAATGTAATTAGGTATCGTTGTTAATCTAACGTTATCTAAGGTGTAGTATGAAAGTTCTACAAAATGTTCATTAGGTATAAACGCATTTGTAACTTCCACAGGTTCTACTATAGCTTCTAAATCTTCGTTTGGAAGTTGTTTAAACCTTGATAGATTATTAGAATCTATTCCGTAAATACTATATTCTATTTTAGACATTATTTTCTAATTCTAATATTTGTTCATTAGCATTCAATAGTTGCTGTCTGAGTTGTGCTATCTCGTCTAATAGAGGTTGAATATCTTCAGTATCTTTTTCTAAATCACCTAATTCAGAACTTTTAGTTAAAATATATTCATGCGAATTTATCTCTCCTTCGATAGGTATAATATAAAATAACTTATCGTACAATCTAAACAATTCTTCAACGGTATCGTTATCTGCTTCTTCTATAGGATCTATAAAAGTTTTAAATTCAGTATCTACAACTCTACTAAGTTGTCTTCTATTATATGATTGTTTTTGTATAGAAATCCTTTCTCTAGCCATTTCTGATAACTTTAAATATGTTTCTATTATCTACAACTACTGTGCTTTCATCTAACGTTGTTTTAATTAATATACGATAATATCTTTCAGGTTGCAAACTATTCATATATACATCAAAAAATGCTCCTTTAGTATCACAGCTTATCTTAGTAAAGTCTGTGCTAAAGTCTACTACCATTTCTTCTGTATTTTCATCTCTTAATCCCCAGAATGATGAAGAAGGTAGGGCAAAATTAGTTAGAAAAACTGATGAAGTTGTAAATGTTCTAGTGGGATATTCTGGTCTAGCGGTAATTCTAAATCTTTGTTTTCCTGTATCTACATACTCTCCTTTGTTGTTTTTTATATCTATAGTAGCAATGTCGGTATCTAGTACTGATAGACTTCCTGTATTATACGTTCTGTCATCCCATCCTATTTCTAGAAACGGAGGGTATATCGTATTGGTATCTTTACTAAAGTACTTAAGTCTTATAGATGCAGATGTATAAAATTCGTATTGATCATCTAATTTAATCAAAAAGCCTTTATTAGGTAAAAGGTTATCGTATATTACTTTTATAGCCCTAGTAACATCTATATCCATATCATGGGTAGAAGATATACTATGAGATTGAAAAAATTCCATACTCTGACCTGATGTGCTTCCGTCAATATCGAGTGAAGAAGTGTACCAATTTCCTCCTCCAGATTTTCCAGATATATATGAACCGGTAGTGAATTGAGTAAAGCCTGCGGTAGACCATTCGTTAAGCTGCCCGCTGTTTTTATACAACCAACTTACTCCTGTTTTATTAACTGGAGTATCTAAGAACTTTCCTGTTCCGTTGTCCCACTCACCTGTTCCTGGTATGTAAATAGGGTAAGCTTTAAGACAGTACTCTACAGGGATATCTGTAGCACTTGCTAAGTACATCTTTATACTAGCACTCATAGAACCCGTTAAGGCTAAAGTTACCTTATTGTTAATGACATCGTCAATTTCCGAATCTAAAAACTTAGTAACTATACGACTAGCTTGGCCAGAACCGTCAATGGTACCTGGGTATCCTGCTATTTCAACTATTTCGTCTCTACCAGCATTACCTGTATTTGTTTCTGAGAATATGAAAGAATCTCTATCGGGAAATATTCTGTAAATTGCCATATTATAATGTTGTTGTTCTTCCTTTAATATCGAATTCAGGAAATTTAACTTCAAATATCATAGTATCGAATGAGGGGTACACTACGTTATTACGAGTTGCGCCTTTTATATCATATGCATATTGTGAGTAATTATTCCCTTGTTTATTTATAATTTCTATTTTACTGACTGTTTGAACTCCTACAACTCTGTCTAACAAACTGTATATAGAAGATACGTTAACAGGTTGGTTAATATTCCATTTAGTAATATCAAAATATTCCTGTAGAACATTACTACAAGATAGTAGAACATCTCTACTGTTGTAGTTAGGTCTTACTAGTATATCAAAATTTACCCCTATGTTGACTACAAATGCATCTTTAATATTTAATGCATCAGTGATGGGCATATAATAAGACATATACTTTTTTAAATTATCTTTTAAAGTCGATGTTGCAGTAATAAGTTTTTTATTTATATCATAAGCTAAAACATATAAAGATAAAGCTAATGGATTAGTATCCACTATCGAGTCGGTAGATGATTTAGAACTATTTAATTCATCTTGAGTAACAAATACCTTGCCTACGGTTCCAAATTTAGGTGATAGAGAAAGGGCTCTTACTGTATAGTCTTGCAATGTTACTGTTCTTTTTTGTTCGGAAAACGACCTTAATGCGTTTTGACGTATTTCTTCAATACTATCTCCATCTTTTCCTCCTGCTGCTGGTAGTAGGTTATTAAACGCTAACGTATTTTGATATGTTAAGTCTGTAGCTGTTGAGTTAGCGCTATAGCTTGTTAATGTGTTAGCCGGTACGTTTGCTTCAACTCCTCCACCAACTAAGTACTTTATGGTTAACGTAGTAAGAGACGGAGCTAATCCGTAAGTCTGAGTGTATAAAAAGTTTGAAGGATCGTATGCTCTATCAATAGTACTTATTCCTTGAGATGTACCTAAACCTACATTTGTGGGATCAGGTGTGAAAGTACTGTCGTCAGCACCGGTTGTACCGGCTCCGAATTGAATTATTAAATTACCTTTAGAATCAAATCTAGTTACGAATCTTTTAGGTACTTTTTGTAATTTTATTATGTCCGGTACAACATTAGCATCTGTTCCTACATTAGATTCTTCAATAAATACACTATCTTGACCAAGAAATGGAACTTCATTCCACTTAGTAACATCGTCGCTGGTGTCGTCTATAATTTCTAAAATTCCTATGATATTTGAATCTTCAATAGTTATAGTTGAAAATTTCTCAGCTATAGTATAGGTCTGGGTGGTGGTTTTCACTTCTCCTGAAAAGGCTTTTACTTGTTTAGTAAGTAAGAATTCAGACGGTATACCGGAGGATAAGCTACTAATTACTATATCAGTAGGGTCAAAAGAACTAGAGAATGAAAAATCTATTTTATTATCAATAAAAAAATTAGCTCTACCTTGAGAGGTAGATGAAATAACAGCATTTTCGCTTACTACTAAAGCTTGGTTCCAATTCGGTTTATTGTTGGTTGGATTTGCTCCTACGTTTTGTGTAACGGTGAGCATAACTTCTGCTGCATTAGTAACTTTTGGACGATAACCCATCATATATGCCATAGCATATAAATTAGTAGGGTCTTTAGCGTACTGTAGAAAAGTTTCCTGAAGCTGTGTATCTTGGTAAAAAGATAGTATATCCCCTACATAGGAAGCCATCTCTATAAACATCATTCCAGGTGATGTTGGTGAAAAGTCGTTATAGCTATCAGGGAAATAGTTTTTAGCAAACTCTATTAATTCCTGTTTGTAGTCTGAAAATTCTCTAGCTACGTATTTTATATCTCTTATTTCAGCCATTATTGTTCAAAATTTATTACTACCTCATCTTGTATGTTGGTATCTTGTATTGAATATTTTAATACTAACGTAACTGTATTACTATCAGGTGTACCTAGAACTTTAAAATCAGTTGGGTTTATTCTAGGAAAAAATTCTGATAATCCTCTTTGTACTGATGATTTAACTCTACTAATCATATCTTGATTAATATTTTCAAACATCAAATTTCTTAATTCAGTACCGAATGTAGGGTTTAAGTACCTTTCTCCTTTACCGGTTAAAAAGTAATTTATTAAATTTGTTTTTATAGCATCTTTAGTTTGAAAAGTAGAATTAAATACAGCTTGTCCAGAAAAAGGTAGTGAAACACCTATTGCTTTTCTAGGCTGTAAATCTAATGGATTTATTTTTCTACTGTTGAATGCCATTTTATGCGTTTGTTAGTCTATTTTTATCTTTTCCTTGTGCAGCATTGTATATAGCTCCTGCTTTTTTTACAAAATTTAAATTACTTATATCTATCCCAGGCATAGGACCTCCAGAAGACATCCCCATACTACTTGCCATAGATGTAGCGAAGTTTGGTTTTTGTACCATATCAGATGTACCGGTATATACATTTTTATACTCTTCACTAGTCATAGACTGCTTTGTCTGGTTAAGCATTTCTTCTAATGGAATAGTACCTGAGTTTAGTTTACCGGTAGACCAAGTTTGTTTGATATTTTTTTGAGTAACTGGTTTGTATTGATTAGTATCGTTGCTAGGGTTACTAGCGATTTTTACTGCTTCCGTTATAACTTCCTGTAATTCTTCTTTTACAGCAGTTCTAACTTCTTCTCTTATTATTTTCCTTAATTGTTCAAGTTTCATAATTATAAATAGTTGTGTTATGGAAGTTGGTTATCTATTCTGAATTTTATTTCATCTAATAGTATCTGAGTGTCAGAACTAAATGATGGTTGACCTTTCAAAACAGTAATCCCGAAAATATCTTTCGCTATAGCGATTCTTCTTATTACTGCTGTATCTAAGTTTTTATCTTCTATGATAGAAAGTATATAATCTTTACCGTTTGCTCCTCTATACTGGTAAGATATATCCGGTGTACCTTCTGAACCAGTGTTTTGAAGTGGTTGTACCTCTTTAATTAACCTTTTAAGTTTTTCATTATCGTTAAATTCTTTAGCACATTCTTCTACATTATCATTAACTGATTCTAGTAAGTTTCTAATATCGTCAAATGATGGAGCTACACCGCTGAGTAGGTCGTTAACTGCATCTAAATCGTCTTCTAGGTCTTCTAATAATAGGGTTACTTTAATTAACCTATCAGCCTGTCTATTAGTAAAGGCTGCTCTTTTTACAGAAAATAATCCACCTCTATCATAATCAGAAAAAGAAGGTCTAGTACCAATAGCAAGTTTAGTAGGATTTCTTTTAAGTAAGCTTATTATTCTTTTAGCAGCACTAATAGGAGGTCTTAATTTTCTGGGTATAGAGCTAAGCCTGTTGGTTCTTTTTTGAAATGAATTTACTACTCGTAAAAGATTATTACGTGTTTTAATTACTTTTACCAATCCATCTCTGTCGGGGCATTGGTTTGAAAATTTACTCAATAAACGAACAGTTTCTGTTTGAATTCTTGCTTCAATCTCTCCTTGAATCTTTCCTAGCTGATTAGCTACAATTGCTGCTATTTGTGAACGTATTGGCATTACTCTGTGAATACTTTTTTAGATTTTAAAGTAGATGGTCCGTTAGGGTTTATTCTTCTTCTTAATGCTCTGATTACCGGTATAGCTTGTAAGCCTCTTTTATTTATTCTAGGTATTGGATGATTTTTAACTGTTCTAGCTTTAGACATATCTTTTGCCATTCCTTCCAACATCCCTAGTAAATTATCTAAAAACCCTTCTAATTGATTACCTAAAACAACAGGTTCTTTAGAAATGTCGGAAGCCGACCTTGCAGCTACACCTAAATAAATCCTACTTCCGTCTAAACACATATATTCAGTTGCATCGATATTAACCGTACCCCCAGTATTCATCCCTATAGATGTAGTACTAGATAGCTGTATATCATTTTCTTTTGCATTAAAGAATAACCTACCTCCATTTATTATTACTTGATTACCTTTAAATTCACTAGACTCTATAGGTTTATCGTCGTAAGTAGATCTTTTTTCATTTGCAGGTTTAAGAGATATTTTATGATCTGATATTAAATATATAGAACACTCATCTTCGTTTATATCTTCACCTAAAGTTTCGAATCCATTGTCAGTTTCACTTTGACCGTTACTAATAATTGTGATTGGTTTTCCTATGTTAGTGCTATCAACCCAGGGGTTCCCTGTACCTTTTCCTCCTGTAAATCTTATTGATTGACCTTGTCTACCTTCAATTTGTATGTCTCCAGGTGTAGAGCGAATAGGATTAACTGTTGAAAGTTCTTTGAATGAACCTTTACTTGATATATCTAAATTAGGATTATTTTTCATATCAAGATAAACCCCAGTGTTAGGACTATTCCATATATTAACTATTCTTATATAGTAGGGCTGTGATTTTTGTTCACCTCCAGAAAAAGCAGGATTTACTAACTTTGTAGTTTCTACAATTTCTCCTATTATGGGTACAGTTTTAATATGTGCACTACTTTGATAAGCGAACGGCATATCTGAAGTAATAGTTGAGTTAACTGTAGAATTGAGCGGTTTATAAAACACTCCGTTTATAGCAGAAGCTCCTCCTTTATTAGCATATTGAGGATGATCTTCATCTAATATAATATCTACTACCCTACCAAAGGAAGAATAGCTTGAACCTGCTCCTGCTCCTCCAGAGCTTTGAGAATTTTTTAAACTGTTAAATGAATTTTTAAATCCCATTAATCTTCTTCTGAGTCTTGTGCTTTATTATCTAATTCTTTTTGATTGTCTTCTTGTTCGTCTAATAAATCTTGTAAATCAGAAAAATCAAACATCTCATTATCCCCTGCTTTAGCTTGGGCTGCTTCTATCCTTTGAATAACTGTTGCAAGTTTTATTAAATGTTCATCATTTTTAACTCCAATTTCCATGTACTCTTTAATCATGGGTACTAAAAGGGTTGCATCTCCTATATTTTCTATCAAGGGTTTGAGCTCGCCTATTAATCCTTTAACTTGAGTTTTAGTTTCTTTAGAATTAAAATAAATTTCTTCAAAAAGATTAGATAATGTTTTGCCTTTAAATATTTCTTTATCTGAATCCATATCTTTTTATAATAAATAGATTATAGTTCTTTTATTATGATTCTACCTTTGTCGTGGTATCTATAGTAAATTTCATAAAAATCATCTTTAAGTACAGATATCACCTTAGTCAAGTGGGGAGTTTCACAATCAGTCATTTCTCTAATGTATATATATAGAGCTTTTTTCTTAAATATATCTAGGTCATTCCTTGTTTTAAAAATAGTAAGAACTGCATCTGCTATCTTCTTTTCAGTTTCTTTTACAAAAAGGTTATCTAAATTATCGTAAACTTTTTCTACCCACATATCTAAAAACTGGCTTAAGGTAATGCCGCCGGGTAGTTTTACGTTCATGCTGCCTTCAAATGATTCTTCCATATCATCGAAAGATCCTATTTGTTTAAGCTTTTTGTAGTTTTTATTATTATAATTTATCAACCACCTTTTAACAATAGTCCCAAAATAGGAATAAGCTTTAGCTCCGTTGGTAGCATCGAACTTCATTATCTTTTCTTCTAAGAGCATAGAAACAACTTCGTGTTTCAGATCTTCTATACGCTCGACATCAGTGTAGTAGAACTTAAAAGTGTGTATAATATTTTCAGCTAGCTTGTAAAAAGGAAGATAAATGTGATCTGTAAAGATCTTAGCTCTATAATCTGAATCTATTGATAGGTTGTATCTAACTATGTACTCCTCAGTTTCAGAGGTGAAATAGTTATTTTTTGATTTCTTTCTCGCCATAATTGTTTGGGAGCATGTATCGGTCTAGCTCTTTTTGTACGTTTTTCATTTGTTCAAAAAAATAACCGACCTCATCATCTGACTGAAATACCCCGCGTTCATCTAGGCTGTTAAGGTGCTTTTGTGAATCTTTAATTAAATCTGAAATACTCTGAAGATACTCCGTTTGATCTGTGGTGACATCTTCATATTTCTCAACTTTAATCAAAAGATTACGTATTGCAATAATTAAAGTTAATGTTAAAATAGATAAAATAATTATAGTTATCAACATTTATTATAGATTTTTTAACATTTTACTCAATCCTGCTGAGGAATTTACTTTTTTTCCTGTAGAAGATTGTGTTTTTACTGTTTTAGCTTTAGAAGAACCTCCGTTTTTCTTCCAAATATCGTATTCAACTTTGGAAGCTAAGAAATCTGCTGTATGTAAAACAGATATTATAGAAGTTTTCTGTCTAGAAGATTCAACGTTACTAAAAAAATATGATTCATTAGCTTTATCAAATACTCCATCGTGAAGTCTGATAGCTAAAAATTCTTTCTGAGAGACTTTTATACCGAATTTCTGTAAAATAAATAGAGATCTATCTGGAATTAACATAAAATCTAAGTCTGGGTTGTATGTATACATTTCCGATAGTTTATCTTGTCTCCATTTATCAGTCTGGGGTATGTAGTTTGGTTTATCTCCATCACCCATTTTACCTAGATCATGAAATAGAGCAGAAAAAACTAGTTCTTCCATAGTAAAGTCAATAGTACCTCCCATTTTAGAATAAAGCTTATGCTGTTCGATAGCATATTGGACTACTCTATTTACATGATCAACATAACCGCCTGCAAAAGCATTATGGAACCAAGTCTTACCGGAAGCAGGAGCAGTAACATAGTCATCTTCCATATGCTTAACCATCTCTTTACAGGTAGTAGCACGGTCGCCTAGGTAGACATCTATAATTTTAAGATGCTTTACGTAGTTTTTTTGTATCTGCTCTGCTGTTAACATACTTAATCTTGGATTTCTCTGTTTAGTAGTGTATTAATATCACTATGTATTTCTTTTATAACTCCTACGGACTCTCTTGAAGAACGTTGATCATTAGTTTTAATAAAAAAATTTAGTCTTCCCAATTCGGAGTCTACCCTTTCTAATTTTTGTTGAATCAATAATTTATTTCTCATTAAATCTTTAATTTATTAATATATTTATATAAAATTTTATTAATTATATCATTAATATTACTAAGGTAATAAAAATAATTCATATAAGCAACTATTCTATGATAAATTTTTCTTCAAAGTACTGAGATTTAAATTTAGAACCGCCATCCCAATATATTTCTGCTTGTATAGTAATAGTATCCCCTATAAATTCATTAGGAATAGGACCAACTATACGTTTAGCCCATTTTCTACCTTGAATTGCTGGAGAGTATTCTGTATTATGGTTAGAGTTGTTAAGATATATGGTAGTACTTTGTACTAAATCAACCGTTACTCCATTACTAAGAGTCCAAAAAGAACTTGATTCAAAAGCTGCTTGGACAACTCCAACATCATTATAGTAAAAATACGGATCAACATCATCAGCTTCTACATAAATACTAAATCTAGGTAAATAATCTCCTGTAAAATCTAAATCTACGTGGTAGTATCCGTTAGAATCCCTGTAGTAAGGAATTGATAAAGCCCCATCACAATTTCCATCAGGGCATAAACTAGGAATAATCTCCTCTTCACTACAAGACATAACAGCTGCAGTGGTAATAATAAGTAATATTTTTAATAATTTCATAACCATTTTTATTTATTTAAGTAATATAAGAAAATATATGTTAGTAAACAACTTTTTTAGTGAGTTTATTCGCAGGTGTTGCAGCTAAATCAAGAGCGTAGCCCGCCGCGCGAAACGCGCGAAGTCGCACCGCGATAATTAATTGTAGTCCCTTACAGCTACTTAATACTCCTTCCACTACTTCATTATAACATTTAAAGCCATACCAGAGAGACATTAGTGTATAGAGAGGTAAATGCATAATGTATGTAATCTATGTACTGGGAGCATTAAAACACTATAGTGCGGTATTGCGAGGTACTGAGTTAGTATAGATGACTTTGATTAATCTTCTATATCTTCGTACCCGTAGTAGTTATTTAAAAAACTTGCTATAACCGAAGGCCATAATACTATAGAAGCAACAGACTCCATAAAAGTTAGGTTGGGTTTACGACAAGCCCATAGAGTAACATTCATTCCTAATGATAGTAATAATCCAATTAATAAGTAAACTATAATAAAATTTAATAACATAATGTAAAATATAACCGTTTATACAGTAATATACGAATTTATATCAAGGTTTCCAACTTTCTATCGATTAAAAGGTCGGAATATTGTTTAATTATTATACATTTCTCATAATGCTCTATATCTTGAAAGTAGAATAATAAATCATTTATAGCCGTTAAAGATCTATCTAATTCAAAATCATCTCCTATTCTATATACAACATCTAAGCTTACTGGTGATACTTTATTGAGGTACTTATATAGCTTATTGTAGTACTTATACTGTATCTTATCCTTAACTCTACTATATTCTTTAGGGTGCTTTGTAGTATACATTGCATCCATGTAGTAAAAGTTCTCTACCCCGGTAACCACCATACCTATAAGTACATAGGGGTTGTTGAGAACGTCTTCCATCTTATTCTCTTTGTAGATCTCCTCATCTCCTTGTTCGAAGATAGAAAATAACGTATATGGATCTAATTTATGCAACTTATAGTTGGTTTAACTATAAATAGTTCATATATTAATATATAGAAAGCACCATAAAACTACCAGTACCATAGGTACGTCTACTATATAGAGTGTAAGTTCTTTGACATATTTAATAAAAAGTACTATATAGAGAAAATCTGCTAAATTTTTTTCCTCGGTTCTGTTGTTTTTTATACCAAAAGTTCTTATATTATATTATAATACTAAAGGTTATACTATGAAAAACAAGCTAGAATTCTCAATACGTCTATTATCCATACTTATTCTCTTCTATGTTGGATGCGTATTTATAGCCACACCATGGAAAGCTAATATATTTCACTATGTCTTCGTGGGGATGACATGTTCGTTTATATTATATGAGTGGATAAAGGATAGGTATAGTAGTTAATATATACATATATACCTCCATATAGTGAAAAGTCATGAGAAGTATACAACTAGGTATGGCTGTCACGACAGCTCTCACGACGCTATAGGGAACAATACTGTCACTGTTCTATAAGACTGCTATCACCATGACATCTACCGGATGTAAGGTCTCCGGAAGCTAGCTATTAACTTGCTCCGGAAACTCTATCATGTCTTCAAATCTAATTCTATCTACTATCTTCTTACCTAATAGGAAAGTATATAGATGAACCTTCTTAGTACCTATCTTCTCTATATTGAATATATGATCTGATAGTAATACATTATCTACATCACTAGTCATTCTGTACTCTCTTTCTAGACCTCCACATTTAGCTGCATCACCTCTATACTTATAAGTTGTAGTCTTGCTCCAGTCACCATTTAATGAGAATGAAGCTCCATTTAAAAATTGTTCTTTAGTCATAACCTTTATTGTTTAATTAATATACCTTAATATACGAATTATAATTGTAAGTACCAACTACCTCCTTAGTTAAAAAGAGATAGCTGAGCAGTATCAGTAGGTAAGGAGATCTTATAAGCTCCATCTACCTTACGAGTAGGTCTATATTCCTCTCCATGATTATCGATTAGCTTACCATCCTTTACAACAAAAGCATGCTTGCTGACAGTAACTATATAATTACCTTTCTGATGATCTTTAATAAAGCTCTTAACAGTCTTCTTTCTATCTATTAGCTCTCCATAAAGCTTATATCTATTTTTAATATCAAGACCTTTTAATACTTTTACTTTAGCTATTACATCTCCTATAACTAATCCTTCTTCTTGAATCTTCTTCATTCCAGAAATGATCTCATGATTTTTAGTTCCCTTCTTATCAGGACGATTAAATCTTTCTTTAGCTATCGCATGAGCATCATTATAATTAATCTCAAATCCAGCAGCTAACGCTCTTACAAAACAATCATTATCTTCGGATTTAGCTATTTCAGAATTAGAATAGCCTTTAATTTCTTTACTTGTCAAATTTATCATAACCTTTATTTATTTAATTAATTAATATATCTAAATATACGAATTTTAGATTTAAGCTCCAACTGTCTTACTAACTAATTCCGTAACTAATTTAGACATTTTAGCTCCTACATGTTTAGCAGCATTAACTAAAATTAAGCTATAAACACCAATAAAACCTAATAAACAAACAACAAATAAACCACCTGCAAAATATTGCATAACACTCATAAATACTTCCATAACCTTTATTTTTTTTAATTATTAATATATCTAAATATAAGAAAAATAAGTCAGGGAGGCAACTTCCTCCCCAACTATTTCTCAATCAAAAAACAAGGGTTAACTTATAACTTTATCTCTATTCCAGGTAACAAAATGATCAATTTTATCTCTTCTTACTCTATCAAATTTTCTTACATCCGTTTTAAAAACATCTTTCTTTAACTCGTAATCAAAATGATTGCTACAAGTTTCTACTTCTATATTAGCAGATAATCCGGATTTAGTTTCACTCAATATTTTAATCTTTTTTATATACCTTACCTCCCAATTCCATCTAACATCTAAAGAAGGTAGTTTATATAAATCGTCTCTATCAACTTTAAACTCTACTCCATCACCTTTAAGTTTATCTAAAACTGCTTTTTCCTGAATTTGGTTAATTTCATTTTCAAGTTTACTTATTTTAGAATTCATATGATTTTTATCGATATTAGCTTTCTTTAAAGGTTCTCTAAAACTATCTCTAATAGAATTATATTCTGCAATTATATCATCTTTAAAATCTAATATCACCATTCCTACTCTTCCAATAGTTATCATTCGCTTCAATTCATACTCTGAATTATCATTAGTAGAGTAGAATGAAGTTTCAATAGAATCAGCATCATTATCTCTCCAGCTTTTAGCTCTAATATTAAGAGAAATAATCTCTTTATGGTAATTATATTCCTTACTATATCTTTTAAAGTATACATAAGAATCAGATACTTCAAGAGTATCTCCCTCCATCATAGCATCTTTGAAATATCTTTCATACATTTTAGTATAAGCAGCTATCCTATCTTTTTCAATACCATGACTTATCTCCTTTAGCTTTTCTAAAGCAGCTTCATCTTTGATAATTACTTTTCGAATTAATTCAATTTTTTTACTCATAACCTTTATTGTTTTTTAATTATTAATATATCTAAATATAAGAAAAATAATTGTAACTAACAACTTTATTTCAATAGAATATTCCTATAGTAGGTAACTTTATCAAAGTCACTATATTTTTCATCTACATCATCATCTTCAGTATAGGGTTCCATAGTAAAAGCAGTAGGAGTATTTTTCAAATGATTCCTTTCATAATCAGACAAACCTTTTCTTATCTCTTTATATTTCTTTTTATCAACAGGGGGTCTTATTCGTTTCATCATATTTCTAAATATAAGAATTATTATTTAATTATACAACTATTATTCATTTTCTTTCAT